>ERZ747221.61-NODE-61-length-119363-cov-18.729876_pt1 | contig 119363 bp, 98 predicted proteins | sample MGYA00374949_ERZ747221 | MGnify/ENA primary metagenome ERZ747221 (study PRJEB28779, sample SAMN05720172) | bioreactor metagenome | isolation source: Anaerobic biogas reactor | place: USA:Washington, USA | collected 2015-08-08 ... | reverse complement strand
ACCACCCGGCACATGCTTCGAGTATCAGAGTATTAACACCGAGGTGCTGGGTTTGCTTCTTGAAGCGGTGACCAATATGCCGCTAAATAAGTATTGCGAAGAGAAACTATGGAGCAAGATCGGATCTGACAGCGACGCTTTTATCTATCGCGGCAAGAAGCAACCTCAGATTCCCGCTGCAGTTGGCTTCAACGCCACTCTCCGGGATTACGCTCGCTTTGGTCTCATGGTTATGCGGGGTGGACTCTTGGGAAACCAGCGGATTGTGTCGGAATCCTGGATTCGCAAATCCACCACCTTGGATGGCGCATCCGATAAACCACAACCTCCGGGACCTGATGACGCGTTTTCAGAAAATCTAGGTTATGCATATCAATGGTGGCTGCTTGACGGGGCCGACGGCGTCTTTATGGCTATGGGCATTTACGGACAGACTATTTATCTTAATCCCTCTCGCCATATCGTTATAGTTCAGGCCAGCGCGTGGCCAAAACCTGACCCCGATGAATACTGGGATGAAACGCTTAAAGTCATGAACACCATCTGCGATAATGTTAAGTCTTCGGCATGTTTTGCAGAAGAAACCTGGAAGCAAAATTCCGCCCTATATCAAAAAATTCTGAATATGCCATTTAACCAGGAGCTTCTCAATGGCGAGCTCGATACAGACATTTTCAAACGCTATATAATTCAGGATTACATCTTCCTTCAAAACTATCGAAAGGTGTATGGGATATTGTTGGCTAAAGCACCGGATGAGCCGGCGATGCAATTCATCCTGCAATTGATAAATGGTATAGATGAGGAAATTAATAGCATTCACAGCACATATATTGCACGGTTCAACATATCCAGAGAAGATCTGTTAAACGCATTTCCGTATCCGAATACTGAGTTTTACAGCTCCTTCCTCATAAAAACTGCAACCATCGAACCCTTTGAGGTTGGACTGATAGCCACATTGCCGTGTCACTGGGTTTATTATCAACTTGGCACCGACATGAAGCATCTGAACAAAGCGGAAGGAAACAAATACCAAGAATGGATCGATGGGTACGGAGAGGAATTCTGGGAGTCAAGCGACGCCAAGAAAGTCGTCGATTTTGTCGACAAGTATATGTGCGAAACGACAGTCGAGAATAGAAATAAAATGAAGCAAGCCTTTGCAACAGCCATGAAGCTGGAATATATGTTTTGGGACGGGATCTACAATGAACAGCGGTGGATCAATTGAACCACTACTAGTGTGGTGATATCTCAGGACGTGGGCAATCAGTGACGAATTGGGGATATCCTTCAAAACGGTGAGGGATGGTCATAGGCGAATATGCTTCCTGCCAGCCATTGGGCAAGTACCATAGGCCAGGGGTCCAACATTCATCGAACAATGACAGCGCCGCTGGGATAAGGCGAGGGGCCAGCTGTGCTTATAGCTAGCCCCTCTCGATATAGCTACACTTCTTGCAGCTACGTAAGATGGCCTCTACTCGATGCTAAAGGTCGCCGAGTTGATAGCCAAGGCATTCTCTACGAGGGCCTTGTCGCCGGCGCGGAGCACCGCCGCGTAGATGGTCCATTCTCCGACTGGCGTTCCCGCAGGGATCGTGAACGTTGTTACTATTCCCTGGTATGGTTGCGGGAGAGGCGGATTGTTTTTGACGTACGGCTTGATTCCCTCTGGCAAGGATGCCCCCTGGCAGGAATAGGTGATTCCTCCTGGGCCTACAAAAACCACGTACCCATCAAAGCGAATCGGAATATCCCGCCCGATAGAAACCTCCGCGGAGAGGGTGTCACCCGTGGTATACGTCATCCTGTTCAGTGCAACACCAAGCTCCGGCGCAAGGGGCGTTATCCGATACAGGTTCGAGGGCGTCGGCCCACCGAAGACATCCATATAACCGGCGCAGAGCGCTGCGTCGGTCAATATGCCAGCGTTAAAAGGCTGCTCCCTATCGCGGAAGGCCAACACGGTAAATCCTCCGCCCATCCCTGCGCCAAGTGATGCAAAGTCGGAGCGGGGCGAAATCGCATAGATCTTCCCGTTGTTGGCATCCGATACATAAACTGCGCCTGATGTATGCCAGGCGACATCATACCCGCCGTTAAGTCCGGAGGCTATCGTCTGAGCGTCTCCCATCCCAAGCACCGGTCCCCCGCTGAGAGCATTTTCGAGCTTGGCGGCCGCGAAACTCAATAGCGTAAAATCACCCGGTTGGACGGGAAAGTGGGCGCTATTCTTCACATAATATACATTCCCGCTGTCATCCGCGTCGATCGGCCCTGAATAGGTGTGATCAATCGAGGCAACCTCCTTGATCGCGCTGCTGTTCAGGTCTAGATGGAGTATTTTATTCGTCGTGCCATAGGCCGGGTTCGCGCTGAGGTAGCAGTTTCGATCGTTGATGAAAGCCAGATCGAACGCCCCGTCAAAACTCCCGGATGATGGAACAACCTCTGTGACATCGTAATCCGCCAGGTCGATCGAATAAATCTGATAGGTGATGCTGTCGACAAACAAGGCGGAGGTCCCGTCGGGGTTTACCTTGACGAAGGAACCGAAGGTCGCCTTTCCGAAGTCATACACTTTGGTGACAGCGGCCGGGATCCCGTCGCCGTTTCCGTCGATGATCCCGATGTAACTGTTCTCCGCCATATTCTGATCGGCATACATCCCTATGATGTCGCCGTTCGGCAGCCAGTCGAAACCGCCGCCGAAATCCTGATTGAGCGGTATCGACTGGAACCCGTCAGGAACGTCGATCCCGGCCTGCGCAATCCCGACGCTGCACATGATCGCCAAGATCGTGACACCCATCAGATACCTCATTGTTCCCTCCTTTTCATACCCAACTGCCGCGATTGATCCGTTGCCCGGCATCTAGATAGATTCAGGGCGGTCTATTCCGCTTTTCCGGCAGCCCATCCCGCAGGATAAGGGATACCATGGCCGGTTCCCCTTCTTTGGAGAAACAGCCTTCCATGGGAATCCAGCACGCAGATCCAGGTTCGGCGGCGCTGAAAATGCGGGACACCATCCTAGAGCCATCCCCACGCGCCGTTCGTGCCGTACGGATTCTCGTCCGCGCTGATCCATCCGTCCGGCGTCGTCGCCCCCGAGGGCTTGAAGTCGATGTACAGGATCGTAGACGTCAACTGGTAGAAGGCGCTCACCGAGGACCAGTCGCTGTACACCACGCACAGCTTTGCAGCCGTTTGCGCGCACGGGCCAAACGAAGAATCACGGCGGTAGAGGTCCATCCCGGTGTAGCTGTCGTAGGAGCCGCCGCCGCGCTCGCAAAACGTGCTCACCGTGCCGTCCGACTCAATCTTGTAGATCTTCCCGTTGTTTGAGTCGGACACGAAGCAATATCCGGACGAATGCCAGGCGACTTTATAGCCTCCGTCGAGCAGCGCGATCTGCTGCGCGTCGTTTTCGCCCAGCGCGGTCTCCGTTTGCAGCGCCTGCGCCAGCGCCGCCGCAGAGTACTTCAGCAGCGCGAAGCTGTTCGGCGGGGGCGGGTATGCGCCGGTCCCCCTGACGTAATAGAGATTCCCGCTGTCATCGACGTCGATGGGGCCGGACGGCGTGTCCGGTATCTCGACCACCACCGTCCTGATCCCGGTATCCAGGTCCCAGTGATAAATCCTGTTGGGGCCGGACTCCCATGTCTGGGGGTTGTATTCGGGGTTCGCGCTGAGATAGCAGTAGTGGTCGTCGATGAAGGAGAGGTCGTTGTTGTACGCAACGGTCGCGATCTGCACCACGCTGTGGCCGGAAAGATCGATGTGGCGGATGACGCCGTTACTGCTCTCGCCGAAGATGGCAAACCCGCCCGAAGGACTCACCCGGACGAATGAGCCGTAGACCCCCGACCCGAGCGCGTAGAGCTGCTGCGGGGCCGAGGGCACGCCGTCACCGTTCGCATCGACCTCGACGAGGTAGCCTGTCGTGGGATACCCAAGATCCTGGTAGATGCCGAGGATATCACCCCCCGGTAGGTAGTCGATCCCGCCGCCGCAATTCGCGTTGATCGACTCCACCGTGTATCCCATCGGGACTTGGATTTGCGCCGGACTTTCCGCGACGGTCAACGCTGTCAACAACAGAAACAACATCCGTGCCTTGTGCATCACTGCCTCCTTTCACGTTGATACGCTTGCGTCCTGTCTCGTGTATACGAAAGCTGCCCCCCCCGCAACTCATGAAAGGAACGACGGTTTTCACGACGCTCATGAGGCATGCCGGATTCGTGAAAAAAAAGACCAGCTCTTCCGGTGGGGGATGGCTGGTCTTCCGACATTCAAGGACCTCTCCTACCCCGAAGAAGCACCCCATGAGGTATCCTGGCTTGCGGTTCGCACACATCATTCCCGGGCCTTCCCAGCGCAGCAACCGAGGATCCTCGATTTGAATCCTCGATCCATTGCACCAGTGACCTGGGAGCGTGTCCATCGCCGCTCACAGTTGCGGGGGCAGCAGCGGAATTTCACCGCTTTCCCTCAATTGAAACGCGCATTTTTCAAAGAACGTCACTTCCGCAGACCGGTGTTACACACAGAAATCGATGCGGCGCATGCCCCACAACCTCGAAGCGCCCGCGCCGCTACTCCTTGATGGTAAACCTGGCGCTCACGTCCAGGAAGGCGCTCCCCCGGCCCGTGATCGGGCCACACAGGTCGAAAAACGCGGCGACGATCTCATACTCCCCGCGCGGGGCGCCCGCGGGGATGGCAACCGAGACGAGCCTGTAGTTGAACGGGGCCGCGAGCCCAGGCATGAACGTCACGAACGGCTCTACGGGGCCGAGCGTCACCGCGTCGATCATCGAGCCGTCCGGCAAGATGAACACCGAATATACGGAGAACGGCAGGCGGATCGTCTCGTACAGGGCGAAGTCCGCCGTCATCGTCCGCCCCGGAGCGAATAAGGGCGCATTGAGTCTGATCTCTGCTTGGACATCGGGTGTGGGGGTGGGGGTGGGCGTCACAGTCGGTTCGGGGGTGGGAGTCCCTCCGAAGGCCTCGTAGTTGACAGCGACGACCGCGTCAAGATCGAATCCGGCATTGTAGCCGGAGAAGTAATTGCCCGGATCGTCGATCGGCGTTCCGTTGCGATCGAGCATCTCCGATGAGGTTCCTGGTTTTCCGGTGTCGGTAAGCCGGATGTAGCACGCCCAGTCGAGGCCTATGTCCAACAGGTCAAAAGAATCGCCTCCCGATACCGACGGGTCCGACGGGTCGATGCCGGTGTCCGGGAGGGCGAGAACCGGCATCACGCCCGCCATTCCTCTCCATCGTTCTTCGGGAGAGGCTGCAGGAGTATATTCCATCTCGAACGCATAGTAGTTGACCCCGTCCTTGCCTGCCTCCACGCGCGCGGTTTCGGCGAATATTTCGGGTCCGCCGGCGATGTAGAAAGAATTTTCGAAAATTGTGAAGTCCACTCCCGGCCCATCGATTATCCGCCCCTTCGAGAACTTAAGGGTTATGGACCCACCGTCGCCCAGCGAGGCCACATCCCAGGTGCCCCCCGGGTAGCCCAATACGATATCTGGAAGCGCAGCATGACCGTATGAAGCGCCCGGGGCGAAATTCGTCGCGTACACCTCGTCGGCGCCGGGGCCGGCGAAAACAGGCACGGCTGTGCCGGCCTGACATGCCGCTGTGATGATCATATACATCACCGTCCGTAATGCGCTTGTATCTCTCCGGTTCATTCGAGTTCTCACTGGCGTTCGCGGAATGCAATGCGGAAACAATTTGCCCTCCAGGAAATGCGCGCGGGTCGCCGCAGATCCACTGGCATTTTGAAAACTAAATATTCCGACGCACGATCTGCTGCCATGGCCAGATATATCTCCGGTTACGAACAAAAAAACCCCATCCTCACGAGGAGAATGGGGCTTCGATAGCCGCCACAAGCAACAATGCCTTTCAGCAGGACGCATTGCCGCATCCCTGATGGCATCAGGCTGCTACTCACTCAATCCCAATCGCGAGGATCATGTGTGAACATTTGCTCTGATTCGTCTTCTGGCTTCCGGGCCTACCCACGTCTGAACAGCCTTCCCATCCCCGAAACAGGACAGTGACTGCCCATGGGTGTTGAACACCGGTTACAGCAGCGCGTCTGCGGCGGATTTTCACCGCACTTCCGAGAAATCAGAGCAGATACACTTGAGAAAGAACCGCTGAATATAGTTAGTTAACCAAATATCTCTTTCCAGAGTCAACACAAATATTATTGTTCCGGATCAATAAAAGCCGGACCAGTGGGAACAATTAAAGATCGGCAACCACGAGTACGCGGCGGCGATGGTCTCCGGGTGCAGCGGGACGAGCACTGGAGTTTGCCCTGACGCCGTTCTGATCGCCCCATCCCGCGCATGGCCCCCTCCCGACGCTCGCCGGCATGCCCGACGCCTGCGGCACCGCCGAAAACCTCCAAATAATATGAGGTGATGGGAGGAAGTGCTGATCAGGCGAGGGTGACGAAGGAGGGATGAGTGGAGAGGCGGTAGCCCTTGGAACGGTCGCATTCGATGAACTTCTCGCCGTCGCGGTCGCGGAGGGCGGGGCGGAGGCGGTCGCGGAGCTGGCTGTAGCGCTGGCGGTGCTCGACGTCGATGTCTAAAGCTTGTCCATGAAATCCTCAGGCGCTATCCTCGCCTGCCTGAGGATCCCACGAAGGGCGCCGATCGCGAGTTCCTTGTGGAGGGGGACCACGCAGCCGATGTCCCCCTTGGGAGTCCTCTTCCGGTGGACGATGTGGCTCCCGCGCTGTCGCGCCTGAACGAAACCGCAACGCTCCTGCGCCCGGACGGCCTCTCCGCCGGATACGCGCCGGAGCTTAGGCATGCGCGACCTCGAAGGTGGTAACGAGGGGAGGGCTTGTTTCGGCGATCGGAAACTCCTCGAGATATAGCTCCGTCGCTTCCTTGAGGTTGGTAATCGCCTCCTCGACGGTGTGGCCCTGGCTCACCGTGCCGACCTCAGGGCACTCGGCGACATAGAGGTTCGCCTCTTTGTGAAGGATTGCGGTAAAGGTCTTGTAGGTCATATGGGCACCCCCACATGGTTATTGCGCCTCAAGATGGCGTGGCACTCAAGCCAATCTCCGCGTTAACAGAAAAGGGGGAGGCCGGAATGGCCTCCCCCTGGAAATCTCTGGCGGGGACGACGGATGTCCCGGAGCGTTGCCAGTGATTATCGATACGGTGAAAATTGCATTCAGGACGGTCCGAGACGGACATAGGAGGATATGCGTGTGCAGGGCGTAAAGGGCGCTGCTGGCACGGCGAGGCGAGGGCGTGAACCATCGGGCATCAGGTGCCTTACACGGTGTTCAGGAGTCGGCCGTGTTAGGCAACTTCATATTGCCTCGCGTTGCCTAACGGGGTAAGATAGTCTCCGAGATGTTAGGCAACCGGGGGTGATGGATGAGCGCGCTGAGACCCATTTTGAAGGAAGAACGGCAGCGGCTCGAGTGCCTGTGCCGCAGATACCGGGCGGAGATAGGAAAGCTCCCGAAGGGGTCCATCTCGGAAAAGGACAGGAAGGGTCGTCTCTACGCCTATCTCGCGTTCAGGGACAGAGGGAAAGTCGTCTTCAGATACCTTGGGGGGGTCCGGTCGGCGCAGGTGGCGGAGATGAGGGAGAAGATCCAGTCCCGGAGGCAATTCGAATTGCTTTTCAAGAAGGCGCAGGCCAATCTCAAGGAACTGAAGAGGGCTCTCCGTGAGTGAGCAACGCCGGCTTTCCCTCAAGGTGCTCAAGGAGTTCCACAAGGCGGGCGTCCTGAAGGACCTCGTCCTCATCGGAAGCTGGTGCCACTACTTCTACCGGGCTTACTTCAACGATGCCCCGGAGATACCCCTGGTGCGTACACTGGACCTCGATTTCCTGATTCCAAAACGACAACTCGCGAAGACAAAGGCCGACGTCCCGGAGGTCCTCGCCGGCTTGGGATTCGAGCCGCTCCGGCAGTATCCGTCCGGCCTCGTGAAGTACGGGCACCCCGACCTCGAGGTTGAATTCCTCGTGCCGGAGCGGGGGAGGGGAGAGGACAGGCCGGTCAGGATTGATGCGCTGGGCATCAATGCACAGGCACTCAGGTTCCTCGGCATCCTGGGAGACCACACGATGGAGGTGAGGCACGAAGGGCTTCCGATCCGGCTCCCCGAACCCGCCGCGTACGTCCTGCACAAGTTCATCATCGCCCGGCGGAGGGCACGGCCGGAGAAGGAGGAGCGGGATCTTCTCGCCGCGAAGGAGCTGGGCGAGTTCCTCCTTGGAGATGCGGTTCAGCGGGTTAAGCTGCGGGAGATATTCACGGACCTCCCGCTGAAGTGGCGGCGAAAGGTCCTCGACAGCGTGAAGAGCGAGTCCAAGCCCTTGTACGATTGTCTGACAAACCCCTTCTGAGATCTGCTGGCCGCGACGGCACTCGCCTTCGGAGAACCCGTTTTCGCCACCGGCGAGCGAAAAGGGGGAGGACCTAAGTGGCAATAGATCCTCCCCTTGAAAAATGCTGGCGGGGACGACGGATGTCTCGGAGCGTTCCCAGTGATTATCGATACCGTGAGGATCGTGTTCCGGACTGTCCGGGACGGGCATAGGAGGATATGCCGCGGCAGTCGCAGAACGAGATGCCTGGCAAGGTACGGCTGTGGCATTTGGGCAGCGTCAACAGCCGAGGATCCATGCGAGCAGGATCGCCAGGAGTCCAGATGCGAGCGTCACGAGCACCCAACTGGACAGCACCACCAGCAGGAGCCTCGAGTTGAGCGCCCTCGATCCTTTGGCGACCCCCACTCCCGCGACCGCCCCCACGATCGCCTGTGCCGAGGAAACCGGGACGTGCAGATGGGTGAAGATGTGCAGGACGATCGAGTGGGCGAAGACCGCGACGAGCGCGGAGAAGGGGTCCAGCGCCGTGATCCTCTCCCCGATGGTCCGCATCACCTTCCGGCTGTAGGTGAGGGCCCCGAGCGCGATCCCCGCCCCGCCGGTCAGGGCGGCAAGGAACGCGGCCATCGACGTCGAGGGATCGCCGAACAGGCCCGCCTTGAAATAGGGGCCGGTGGTGACGACGACGTTGTTCGCGCCGAGCGTGTAGGCCCCGTAGCACCCGCTGACGACGAAGCCGGCCTTGTAGATCGCGCTCAGCAGCGCCGCGTTGGACACCCTCCGGAGGAGGGGGGCGGCGCCCCTCAGGCACACGAAGGCGATGAGCGCGGCGAAGACGGGCGTGACGGCCCAGCAGAGGGCCCACCCGCCCAGCTTCGCCCACTCCGACCCGGCGGCGCCGCTCGACCAGACCGCGGCGCCCATCATCCCCCCCGCGGCGGCCTGGGAGGCGGAGGCGGGCAGGCTGAGATAGGTCAGGACGAACATCGCCGCCGCCGCGGCCCCCGTCGAGGCGAGGGCCAGGCGCGGCGAGACGGAGCCGGAGAATGAATACGACTCGTACAGCGCGGGTCCCTCCGCCGCCGCGCCGATGGTCGCGAAGACCGCGATGAGGATGACGGCCGTCCTGAACCGCATCGAGCGCGTTCCCACGGCGGTGCCGAACACGTTGGCGCTGTTGTTCGCGCCGAGGCTCCAGGCGAGGAAGAGACCCCCAATGAGCGTGGTGCCGACGTACATAGGGTGCCTGTCGTGAGCGGTTACGGACGGAGGAGGACGACCAGCTTCTTCAGGGACATATCCATCGCGTAGAGGGCGTCCGTGAGCGGCGCCAGGAACACGGCCTCGCCGAGGTTCTGGTCCCGGGCCACGTCCTCGAACCGGGCTATCCTGGCGAGGGACCCCTGCAGTGTCTCGCCGGCCTTCCGCATATCGGTGCCCAGGTACGCCCAGGCGCACAGGAAGAGCTCGACGATCCCCCCCAGCGCGATGAAGACGTCCGAGAGGTTCGCGAGCTTGTATCGCTCCTCGGCCTTGAGCGACGCGAGGAATGCGACGAGGTCGTCCAGGTGCCGGGAGAGGGTCACCAGGCCGCCGGATATCTCGAGGAAATGCGGACGGAAGAACGGCAGCGTGTCGTTGTGCGCCAAGTCCCTGAACGCCGCCGTGTGAAGCTCGGCCATCTCGCCGCGCAGGGAGGACGGCGTGGACAGGAGGTCCGGCCTCCGGAGCGTTTCGACGATCCGCGCGTGCAGGGCGTTGATCTGCCGTTCGATGATGGACATCGACTTGATGGAGAGAATCATCGCCTCCTCCTCCCGATGGTGGACTACCCGCGTCGCTTCACCGCCATATCGACGAGCAAGTTACGTGCCAACGGTTCGCCGAGCGCGGATTCGCCGATTGATTGCGAGCCGGGCAGGCGGAGAAGGGATGCGGATCGAAGGCGACGCGGGACCGATGGCGAGGCGGGAGGACGGACGAACAGGCGCCTATGTGCAGCGCCCTGCACACAGGATGCAACGCCTTGCACGGCAGTGCGCTCAGGTGATCTGATATTCCTTCAGCTTGTACTGGAGCTTCCGGAGGCTGATGCGGAGGCGTTCCGCCGCCTTGGCCCTGCTGCCGTTCTCCTGCTGGAGGACCTTGAGTATCACGTCGCGTTCGAAATCCCCGAGCAGCTTCCGGAGCGGCGCGTCCCTGGTCTCCGCGGGAGGGGGGACGATGGAGGCGAGATTGCGCAACCGTGTCGGAAGGAGGTCCACGGTGAGCACGGGTGATTCCATAAGGATGAACGCCCGTTCGATCACGTTCTCCAACTCGCGGACGTTGCCGGGCCAGGGGTACTCGCGGAAGATCTCCCGCACGTCGGGGGATATCTCCGGGACCGCCTTGCGCCACCGCTCCGCGTACCGCTCGAAGAAATGCCGCGCGAGCGGTTCGATGTCCTCCGTCCTCTCGCGGAGGGGAGGCAGATGGATTTCCACCACGTTCAGGCGCCAGTAGAGGTCCTCCCTGAAGAGACCCTTGTCGACCATCTCCCTGAGGTTCCGATTCGTCGAGGCGACGATCCGCACGTCCACCGCCGTCTCGCGATTCGAGCCGAGCTTCACGAATGTCTTCTGCTCGAGGACGCGGAGGAACTTCGCCTGGAGCGCGAGGCCGAGCTCGCCGATTTCGTCGAGGAAGAGCGTGCCGCCGGTCGCGTACTCGAACTTGCCCTCGCGGTCCTGCAGAGCGCCGGTGAAGGCTCCCTTGACGTGGCCGAAGAGCTCGCTTTCGAGTAGCGGCTCCGGTATCGCCGCGCAATTGATGGGCACGAAGCGGTTCCTCCCGCGCGGGCCCGAGTAGTGCAGGGTTCTCGCCGCGAGCTCCTTCCCCGTGCCGCTCTCGCCCGTGAGGAGGACGTTCGAGTCGGAATGGCGCAGCCTCTTGATGAGATTCAGCACCGGGAGCATCGCCGGGCTCGTGCCGATGAGTGCCTCATTACCATGCAGGGAAGGAATCTCCGCCCGCGGAGCGATGGTCCCCTGTTGAACGCACAGGCGCTCCTCCTCTTTCTTGACCACGGCGAGCAGCTCTTCGGGGTCTATCGGCTTTATTAGGTAGTGGTCCGCGCCTGACTTCAGCGCGCTCACCGCGTTCTCGACCGTCGCGTAGGCGGTGAGGATGATAATGATCGCGTCCCGGCCGGAGCCCCGGATCGCGGGGATGATCTCCAGGCCGTTGCCGTCTGGAAGCCGGACGTCGACCACGTAGATGTCGCACCTTTCCGAGCGGATCCGGTCCCTCGCCTCCGCGAAGGTGTACACGCACGCGGGCTCGTATCCCTTCTTCGAGAGAAAGCGACCGAGGTTGTCGCAGGCCACTCGTTCGTCCTCTATGATCAGCACCTTTTTCACACGTTCCCCCCCTCGCGGTACGCCGGTAGGGAAATCCTCACGGTCGTTCCCACCCCTTCCTCGGATTCGATGTCGAAATCGCCGGCGTGCGCCTGGACGATCCGCATCACGGAGGAGAGGCCGCAGCCCGTCCCCCCGGGCTTGGTCGTGAACGGAAAGTCGAAGAGGCGCGCCCGCTCCTCCGCGCCCATCCCGACGCCGGTGTCGCGCACGGCGATGACCACGCGGTCCCCGCTGCGCGAGCCCGCGATGGCGAGTTTGCCCCCCGGTTTCATCGACTGGCACGCGTTCAGCAGCAGGTTAAGCAGGGCCTGGCGGAACCGGTTCGGGTCGACCTCCGCATGCAGCCCGGTCTCCAGGTCGAGTTCGATCCATATCCCCAGCATCTCCACCTGGGGCGCGGCGAGCGCGAGCACCGCGCGGATCTCCTCCGCGAGGTCCGATCTGGTCTTCTTCAGGACGAGGCTGCCCCCCGCCTCCACGAAGTCCCGTATGGTCTGATCGAGCCGCTTGATCTCCGAGTGGACGCACTCAATCTTCTCGATGATACCGGGGGGGGCTAAGGCCGCATCTCCGACCTCCTCCCTGAGCAGGCGGAGCGTGATCTCCATCGAGTTGAGGGGGTTCCGCACCTCGTGCGCGAGTTCGGCGGTCACCTGCCCGAGGATGGCGAATTTCGCCGCGACGATGAGCTGCTGCTGCGTCCGCATGATCTTGTCCTGCGATTTCTTGAGTTCGGACACCATGCTCTTGAAATGCCGCGAGAGCTCCTGGAACTCATCCCAGCGGAGGTTGGGTATCTCCGCGTCCATCTCGCCTTTGGAGACGCGGTCTATGACCGTAAGCATCCTCTTCAGGGGGGAGGAGAAGCTTCTGCTCAGGGATACGGCCAGAAGAAAGGCGAAGGCGCACGTTACGAGGAAGGAGAATGTGACGATGAGCTGATTGGCCCGCAGGGGCTTCAGGACGGCGGCCCTTTCTCTCCAGAGGAGGATGCTCCCGAAGAAGGAGCCGTTCCGATGGTAGAGCGGATTGGAGACCCCCCACATCTCCTCGCCGTGCAGGGCGAAGACTGTCCCCGTCAGCCGGGCGCCGTCCCTCGAGACGGCGTGCGGGAAGTCAGTGGTCACCTGCAGGGCGCGGGGAGATGTGCTGGCGATGAGGGTGCCTCTCTCGAAGAACGCGATGTCGAAGCCCGTGATCGTCTTGTAGATGTCCAAGAAATCCCTGTTCAGTAGGACCCCCGTCATCAATGTGCCCGCGGATGCGCCTCGGACAGCCTGGATCGGGGCGACCGCCCGCAGGGCGATCCCGGATGCGCCATACTCGATGTCCGCGTCCTGCCTGCCTTCCAGCGCGTTCCGTATGATGAGTTGCGATGATTTGGATTCCCCGTGCTCCTGGGGGCGGTGGGCCTTGGCCAGGACGTGCCCGCTGGAATCTCCCACCTCGAGCAGGTCCAGGTTTGAATACCGATAGAGTTCGGCGAGGCGCTCCATCAGAGCGCCGCGGTTCCGATCAGCAACCGCCGCGGCGATGCGTTGGTCCGCCGAGTAGACCTCGGCCAGTCGGAGGAGACTGTCCGATCTGCGCGTCAACTCCTCCGTCACTCCGCGGGCAACGCGTTCCGCCTGGGAATGGAATTCACTCTGCGCCGTCCTTTTTAGGAACGTCTGGAAGAGCGCGAACGAGAGGAGAATGGGGACGGCGACGGTGACGAGGAAGCTCGCATACAGACTGGCGCGGTAACTTAGACGCATCGTTTTCCTACGATCAAAGGCGTTTTGCGACACAGTGTAGCACAATTGCGCGGTGCCGATGGCGGTTACCGCGGAAGAGGAGGAGAGACGGGAAAGGGGGCGGCCCTATCGATGATAGGGCCGCCCCCTGGAAATCGCTGGCGGGGACGATCCCGGTCTGCAGACCGGGACAACCGACGGATCGTCAGTATCGGCGGAGATAAAAAGAGAGCCCGTAAGGGCTCTCTTTTCATTTCTGGCGGGGACGACGGGGCTCGAACCCGCAACCCTCGGATCGACAGTCCGATACTCTAACCAGTTGAGCTACGTCCCCACTGCAACGCTGTCACACTATACCAAACGTCCCCGGAAAGGCAATCGGATATCTGCGGGGGTTCCGCGGGGAGATCCTCGGGCGATGAGGCGGGGCGAGGGGCGAGGCATGGACGCCCGGATGCCCGTGTATCTGGGTATTCCGGGGCACGGTCGCTTCCGCCTCCCCCGCGGGATAATCGGCGGTGCGGATTCCGTTAGGGGGCGGGCGGATCGAGCGCGTGGGCCGTGCGGTCCGGTCCGGAGAGGCAGAAAAGCGCCCCGCGTCGAGAGGTGGGGCACGGCCTCGCGCACCGAGGGGAGAAGGGGGGATTGGCCAAATTGCACGATGCCCTGTGGGGGGTAAAAATACCCCCCCCTGGGGGATTGTCCGGAGCGCAGACGATGCTATAATTCAAACAAACGACTGCGTACGTGTTCCGGCGTCGGGGAGCAAAGGATGAAGCAGGGAACGTTGAAACAGAAGAGTTGCAGGGGCGATCTCAGCCGGGAACTCGGGGCGCTCCGGCACAAGATCCAGTACGCCCTTCTGCTTATCACAGTAGTTCCCATTATCATCTATTCCGCGTTCATGATCCGCTATGTCCCTCCGCAGACGATCGAGTTGTTCCCGGTCGCCGTGCTGCTTTTGGCGACGATGGCGCTGATGCTGGGGGGGACGCGGATCATCCTGAACCTCGTCGGCTCGGTCATACCCTCCGGAAGCGACGAGACGCGGGCCCGTTCGCTGGCGCGTGCGCTTCTTCGCGGCGCCGGGGGCGGCTCGGTGCGCCGGACGATGGTCCAGGCGGTCTCCCTCATCGGCGTGATTCCCCTCCTGGCGTTCGGCTACGTGGTCGTGAAGTACGTGCTCCCCCTCCGGACGGAGGAGAACATACCGCTCATCGTCGTGAGTCTCGCGCTCGTCGTCACGCTCGGCATGCTGCAGGTCTACCGGATCACCTATCGCATCCTGTCCATCGCCGCGGATGCGCGGAGGGTGCGCACGGAGAGCGGCCCCCCGGGAAAAGACAGGGGGCGCGACGAGATCAGCGGCATCTCCAAGGACCTCGGTTCGATCGCGGAGAAGCTCTCGCTCCGGGTCTCGGAGATCAGGCGCACCCGCGCATTCGTCGAGCGGCTTCCGCTCCCGATGCTGGTGTTGGACGAGGCGGGCGCGATCGTGTTTTCCAACCGCGCCGCGCAGGAGCTCCTCGGCTACGGGGAGGAGGAGCTCGCCGGCAGGGAGGCAAGGTCCCTGTTCGCCGAAGAGGCGGAGACGGCGTGGCTCCGCGGGGAGGGGGGGGGCGCGGTCCGGGAGACCCTCTGGGTCCACCGCAGCGGGGCGACGCTGCCCGTCGCCGTGCGCGTCGGCCCTCTCGACGACGGGAGATGCGCCGGAGGATCGGTGCTCGTCGCCATCGACATCGCCGAGCGGAAACGGGTCGAGGATTCCCTGCGCGCGAGCGAGGAGCGTTACCGGAGCATCTTCAACGATTCCCCGATCTCCCTCTGGATGGAGGATTTCTCGGCGGTCCGGGGAAGGATCGACGAGCTCAGGCGCGCGGGGGTCGAGGATTTCGCGCGCTATTTCGATGAACATCCCGAGGAGGTCCGCGGCTGCGCCTCGCGGGTGAGGATCGTGGACGTGAACAGGACGACCCTCGCGATGTACGAGGTCGACCGCAAGGAGGAGCTGACGCGCGATCTTGCCGGCCTCTTCAGCCCCGAGATGCTCGTCACCTTCGCCAGGGAGCTCCTCGCCGTCGCCGCCGGCCACACGCGGTTCGAGGGCGACGCGGTCGCCCTCACGCGAAAGGGGAGGCGCAAACAGACGAGCCTCACCTGGACGGTCGTGCCCGGGCACGAGTCCACCTACGGCAGGGTTCTGGTCTCCATCATCGACATCACGGAACGCGTGCGTGTGTTCGCGGAACTGAAGCGGGAGCGCGACACGCTCCGGAAGTACATGGACCTGTTCAAGGCCATCCTCCTTGTCCTCTCTCCGGATGGACGGGTGCAGCTCGTCAACGGGACCGGGTGCGAGATCCTCGGGTATCCCGAGCGGGAGATCGTCGGGAGCGACTGGGTCGCCCGCTTCATTCCTCCGCGGCTGCGGGAGGAGATACGCGGCATCTTCATCAAGGTGATTGCCGGGGATGTGGCGATGGTCGCCCAGCACGCCAACCTGGTTTTGACGCGCGGCGGGGAGGAACGGCTGATCGAATGGCGGAACACCCTGCTCGACGACGGGAGCGGCTCGATCATCGGGATGCTCTGCTCAGGGTACGACGTGACCGAGCAGAAGCGGATGGAGGAGTACCTGTTCCGGGTGAGGAAGCTGGAATCGGTGGGCACGCTGGCGGGAGGGATCGCCCACGACTTCAACAACCTCCTCGCCGGCATCGTGGGGTACGCCTATCTCGCCCGGGGGAGCCTCTCCGCGGGCAGCCGCGCCGCGGCGGACCTCGACGCGATCGAGCGCCTCGCGATGCGCGGCTCGGGCCTGACAAAGGCGCTTCTGGCCTTCGCGCACGGCGGCGACTACCATCCGGAACCGCTCGACGCGAACCGCTGCGTGGAAGAGGTGCTGCCGGCGATCCGCGGCACCGCGGGCCACGGCATCGAATGCAAAATGGAACTCGCGCCCTCCCTCCCGCACGTCTTCGTGGACAGGAGCCAGTTCCGCCAGTGCCTGGCGAATCTCTGCATCAACGCCTGCGAGGCGATGCCCGGGGGCGGCACGCTGACGGTGAGGACCGGGCGCGTCTCCTCCGACGCCGCGTTCCTGGCGGCGCATCCCGGGGTCGACGGAAGAACGTTCGTCGCCGTGGCCGTCTCCGACACGGGTGTCGGGATGGACGCCGCGACGAAGGCGCGCATCTTCGACCCGTTTTTCACCACCAAGGACAACAAGACAGGCAACGGGCTCGGGCTTCCGATGGTGCACGGCATCGCGGAGCGCGCGGGGGGGATCCTCGAGGTGGAGAGCGCCCCCGGGAAAGGGAGCACCTTCACCCTCTACATCCCCGTGCGGGAGGGCGGGATTGCGCAGGAGGCCCCGGCGCGCGTCCCCGCCGCCGGCGGGAAGACGATACTGCTGGTGGACGACGAAACCGACTTCCGGAACTGCGCGGCACGCTGGCTCGCCCGTCTGGGGTACCGGGTCATCGAGGCCTCCAGCGGCGAGGCGGCCGTGGAGATCTTTGAAACGCGGAAAGACGAGGTGGGGCTGGTGCTCCTCGACATGGTCATGAAGGGCGCGGGCGGCGCGGAGACGTTCCGGGAGCTGCGCTCCCGCAACCCCGGCCTCCGGGTGCTCATCTGCTCCGGATACGCCCTCGACGCCACATGCCGGGATCTGATCAGCAACGGGGCCCTCGGATTCGTGCAAAAGCCGTTCGAGCACGCCGCGCTCGCGGCCCGTATCCACGAGATCCTCGGCCCGGGGATGCCGGGGGAGGCGGAGGAAAGGTGAAGGCGCGACCCGGGGAGATATCGCTTATTTTTCTGTCAGTCAACTGATTCCGCGTTGTACAAATCGGGTTTTTGCTGTTGACGCCGGGCGCACTTTATTATAAGGTAAGCTCGAATCTGCGCCGGGTCCTCCAGAGTGGGTACCTACCCACTTTTTTTTTTGATACCGCGCGGACGGGCGGATCATCCGGAAGGCGCCCGGCCGGCGACCGGCGCGGCCGTTTGACGACCATGCTGCGGGTCCCGCGCCCGGCGCGCGGGAGAGGGAGGTCACGACAATGAATGGCGAACTGCTGGCCGTTTTCGAATATCTCGAGCGGGAAAGGGGAATCAGCCGGGACGTGCTCATCGAGGCGGTGGAGAGTTCGCTGCTCTCCGCGGCCCGGAAGGGGGTCGAGCAGGCCAAGAACCTCCGGGTGGAGATAGACCGGGAGACCGGCGCCGTCCGGGCGTTCGCCGAGATGCGCGTCGTCGAGACGGTCTCGTCCAAGGACGAGGAGATCACCCTCGAGGAGGCGCGCAAGACCGATCCCGAGGCGAAGATCGGCGACTCCGTCTCCGTGGAGATCCTCACGAAGAACCTCGGGCGCATCGCCGCCCAGAGCGCCAAGCAGGTCATCATCCAGCGCATCCGCGAGGCGGAGAACAAGATCGTCTACAACGAGTACAAGGACCGCGTCGGCGACATCATCACCGCGGTGGTCCGGCGCTACGAGCGGGGGAACGTCATCCTCGACCTCGGGAAGACCGAGGCGGTGCTTCCGGCGAAGGAGCAGTGCCCGCGCGAGAGCTACGGCCTGGGGAGGAGATACAAGGTCTACGTCGCGGAGGTGCGCGAGGGCGCCAAGGGCCCCGAGATCATCGTCTCGCGGAGCCATGACGAACTGCTCCGAAAGCTGTTCGAGCTCGAGGTCCCCGAGATCGGCGAGGGGAGCGTACAGATCAGGGGGATCGCCCGTGATCCCGGCTACCGCGCCAAGATGGCGGTGAGCTCCGCCAGCGACAAGGTCGACCCGGTGGGGGCCTGCGTCGGCATGCGCGGCGCGCGGGTGAAGGACGTGGTCCACGAGCTCAACGGGGAGCGGGTGGATATCATCCGGTGGAACGAGGATCCCGTGGTTTTCCTCACCAACGCCCTGAGACCGGCGCGTCCGAGGGAGATCCGGATCGTCGCCGAGGGCCGCGCCGAGATCATCGTCGACGACGACCAGTTCGCCCTGGCGGTGGGGAAGAAGGGCCAGGGTATACGGCTGGTGTCGAAGCTGACCGGATGGAACGTCGACATCAAGAAGGCCGGCGACATCGCGCGGGAGGAGCAGGAGGCGGAGGTCCCGGTGCGGGATCTGGGGGGGCTCGCCCCCAAGGTCGTCGCCGCGCTCGAGGAGCACGGTTACACGACGGTGGGCGCCCTCAGGAAGGCGGATATCAAGAAGCTTCTCGAGATCCCCGGGATCGGCGACAAGACGGCGCAGAAGATCGTGCATGCGGCGGCCGAGTTCCGCTTCCCCGAGCCCGAACCCGCCCCCGTGGAGCCCGCAACGGGGCCCGCGGACGAGGGGGCCGCCGCGGAATCGACTGGCGGAGACGCCGTTTCGGCGCCCGCCGCGGAGGAGTCGGCGGACGGGGAACCGCCCGCGGAGGGAGGCGCCGAGAGGCCGGCGGAGGGCATCCAGGAGGAAGGCGCGAGGCAGGGCGCCGCCGTTCCGGATGAGACCGAACTGACGGATGCATCCGCTCCCGCGGAGTCGGGCGAGGCGGCCGGAGACGGCGGCCCCGCGGACAAGGCGGGAGAGGACGCTTCAAACGAGAGAGGCGTGAGTGATGCGGGCTGAGACAGCCGTCCGCTGATCCGGCGAAGGGGAGGGGCGTAACGTGCGCGTGAGAATATACGATCTGGCCAGGGAGCTAGGCGTCGAAAACAAGGATGTCATCGCGCGCCTTGCCGCGATGGGCGTCGCGGTCAAGAGCCACTCCAGCAGCATCGACGAGGAGACCGCCGCCCGCCTGCGCGCGGCCTACGCCTCTCCCGCCGGCCCGAAACCCGCGGCGCCCGCAAAGCCTGCGGCGCCCGCGAAACCCGCCCCCCCGAAGGCCCCGGGCGCCAAGCCCGCGGCGCCCGCGAAGCCCGCCCCTGCAAAAACCCCGGCCGCTCCGGCAGCCGCAAAGGCTCCGGCCGCCAAGCCCGCGGCGCCCGCGAAGCCTGCACCTGCAAAAACCCCGGCCGCTCCGGCAGCCGCAAAGGCTCCGGCCGCCAAGCCCGCGGCGCCCGCGAAGCCTGCACCTGCAAAAACCCCGGCCGCTCCGGCCGCCAAGCCGGCCGCTGCTCAGGCGCCTGCCGCGCCGCTCCGCCCGGTCAGCGTTTCGATGCCCATGAACGTGCGCGCGCTCGCGGAGGCGATCTCGGTCAAGCCCGAGGAGCTGATCCGCACGCTCATGAAGTTCGGCGTGATGGCCTCGATCAACCAGAATCTTGACGCCGCGACGATAGAGGTCGTCGCGCACGAGCACGGTGTCGCGGTGGAGTTCGCCGCCGCCCCGGCGTCCGGCGAGGAGGAGTTCAAGGACGACCCGAAGGATCTCGTCCCGCGGGCCCCCGTGGTCACCTTCATGGGGCACATCGACCACGGCAAGACCTCGCTCCTGGACGCGATCCGCAAGAGCAAGGTCGTGCACGAGGAGTCCGGCGGCATCACCCAGCACATCGGCGCATACGAGGCGGCGCTGCCGAAGGGCCGCATCACCTTCCTCGACACCCCCGGCCACGAGACGTTCACCGCGATGCGCGCGCGCGGCGCCGACATCACCGACATCGCCGTGCTCGTCGTCGCCGCGGACGACGGCGTGATGCCCCAGACGCGCGAGGCGATCGACCACGCCCGCGCCGCCGAGGTGCCGCTGATGGTCGCGGTGAACAAGATCGACAAGCCGGGCGCCCAGCCCGAGAAGGTCCGGCGGCAGCTGATGGAGGCCGGCTTCAGCCCCGAGGAGTACGGCGGCCAGACGATCTTCTGCGACGTCTCCGCGGTCACCGGGGCGGGGCTCGATCATCTGCTCGAGATGATCCTGCTCCAGGCCGAGATCCTGGAGCTCAAGGCCAACCCCACCGCCGCCGCGCGCGCCGTGGTCATCGAGGCGCAGATGGACAAGGAGCGCGGGGCGGTCGCGACGGTCCTTGTCCGGCGCGGGACGCTGCGGGTGGGCGATCCGGTCGTTTGCGGGACCTGCGCCGGCAGGATCAAGGCGCTCTTCGACTACCGCGGCGCGAGGATCCGCGAGGCGGGGCCCGCGAAGCCGGTCGAGGTCCTCGGGCTCGGCGGGGTGTGCGAGCCCGGCAGCGAACTGCGCGCGGTCGAGAGTGAGCGCGCGGCGAAGGAGATCGCCGCCGAGCGGCGTCTCGCGTCGGCGTCCGCCGGCGCCGTCCAGGGCAAGATGACCCTCGAGGATCTGTTCACCAAGATCGCGGCCGGCAAGGCCAAGGAGCTGCGGCTCATCCTGAAGGGCGACGTGCAGGGGTCGGTGGAGGCGCTCGGCGACGCGTTGCGCAAGCTCGCCACCGCCCAGGTCGCCGTCAAAACGCTCCGCTGCGCGGTGGGGGACATCAACGAGAGCGACGTGATGCTCGCCTCCGCCTCGGACGCCGTGATCATAGGGTTCCACACGCGCATCGACGTCGACGCGAAGGAGCTGAGCCGCCGGGAGAGCGTGGAGATCAAGCTCTACGACGTCATCTACGAGGCGATCGAGGACGTCAGGAAGGCGATGGAGGGGCTGCTCGAGCCCGCGATCCGCGAGACGGTGATCGGCCGCGCCGAGGTGAAACAGCTCTTCAAGGCCGTGAAGGGGGACCCGATCGCCGGCTGCATGGTCGTGGATGGCAAGGTGCTCGAGAACGCGCGCGCGCGCGTCATCCGGGGGGAGAAGATCGTCCACGAGGGCACCATCCTGTCCCTGCGCCGGTTCAAGGACCAGGTCAGGGAGGTGAAGAGCGGGACGGAGTGCGGTATCCGCCTCGCCAACCTGAAGGACCTCCGCGAGGGGGACGTCATCGAAGTGTACAGGATGGAGAAGATCCCGCAGAAGCTCTGACCGGACGCGAAGCGGGGGCCCGTTTCCCCCTCCCCGCCGTCCGGCTTCCAGGGACCGGGCGTAGCGTGCCGGCTTTTCCGCACGACGCCTCGCGCGTCCGACGTTCACCCCGGGCACCATGGTCATCGGCGTACTCGAGATGCAGCTCAGCATGCCGGGCAACCGGTCCCTCAAGGACAAGCGGCAGGTCCTGAAATCGGTGAAGGACCGGGTCCGCGCCGCCTTCAACGTCTCGATCGCCGAGGTCGCCGAGCAGGAACGATGGTGCGCGGCGCACCTGGCGGCGGCGACGGTGGCGCCGGACCGCGAGCGCGCGCACGCCGTGCTCGAGGCGGTCGCCCGCATGGTGGAGCGCAGAGGCGACGCGGTGCTCGCGGGGTACTGTATCCAGATGCTGTGAGGGCGGACGCGGGATATGAGACGGGATCGTCGTCTCACGGGGACCAGGGCATGGCCAGCCGCAGGATGGAGCGCGTCGAACAGCTTCTGAAGGAGAGTCTCGGCTTCATCTTCCAGCGGGGGCTGAAGGACCCGCGTATCGGGTTCGTCACCGTGACGGGGGTGCGGGCGAGCGCGGACCTCTCGCACGCGAAGGTGTACCTCAGCGTGATGGGGACGGAGAAGCAGAAGGCGGAGACGATGGAGGGGGTCGCAAGCGCCGCGGGCTACATCCAGCGCATGCTCGCCGCGCAGGTGCGCCTGCGGTACATCCCGCACCTTGATTTCTTCATCGACGACTCCACGGACCGGGGGTTCCACATACAGGAGATTCTCGACAAGATCGAGGCGGAGAGGAACGATGGCGCCTGAATCCCCGGCGCGCCGGATCGCGCGACTGCTGCGTGCCCGCCGGTCGTTCCTCGTCTGCGGGCATATCCGCCCCGACGCCGACTGCATCGGCTCGCAGCTCGCCCTCGCCCGCGTCCTCTCCGCGATGGGGAAGCAGGTTGTCGTCTGGCTCGCCGACCCCGTCCCGGAACAGTGCCGGTTCCTCCCCGGCAGCGCGGGGATACGCCTCCCCGACGACCGGGAAGACCCCCCGGGCGAACTCGCCGTCGTCCTCGACACCCCGAATCCGGATCGGCTCGGCCGGATCGCGGGGCGCGTGCTCGCGATGCCCGCGGTGGTGAATATCGACCACCACCCGAGCAACATCCGGTGGGGCGACCCGCACTGGGTCGAGCCGGGGATGGCGGCCACCGCCGAGTTCATCTACCTCCTCGCCAAGGAGCTCGGGGTTTCGATCGATCGCGATATCGCCGTCTGTCTCTACGCGGGGATCGTCACCGACACCGGGCGGTTCTCCTACGACAACACGACGCCGTTCACGCACCGGGTGGCTGCGGAGCTCGTCGAACGGGGCGCGGATCCGCACGAGACGTACGAGCGCCTCTATGCCTCCCACCCCCCCCGCCGGATGCGGCTGCTCGCGCGGGTGTTGGAGGGGCTCCGGGTGGATCCAGACGGGGCGTTCGCCCGGCTTTGGATCCGGCGCCGCATGTACGAGGAGAGCGGCGCGGGTCCGGAGGACGCGGACGGGTTCATCAACTTCGCGCGCGATCTCGACGGCGTCCGGGTGGCGGCGCTCTTCGAGGAGACGGCCGGGGGCGGCGTCCGCGTGAGCCTCCGGTCGCGCGACGCGGCGGTCGACGTGAACGAGCTTGCCGCCCGGTACGGCGGGGGCGGGCACCCCGGCGCGGCCGGGGCGAACGTCGCGGGCGAGCCGGAGGAGATCGAGCGGAGGGTCTGCGGGGATGTCAGGGCCGCACTCGCCCGCCCCGGAGGAACCGGGCGGGATACTCATCGTGGCGAAGCCGGCGGGGCCGACGTCGCATGACGTCGTGGCGCGCGTGCGGAGCCGATTCCGGTTCCGTAAGGTCGGCCACGCGGGGACGCTCGACCCGTCCGCCGAGGGGGTCCTGATCCTCGGCCTCGGGCGGCGGGCGACGCGGCGGCTCGGCTTCTACCAGGGGCTGGGGAAGGAGTACCTCGCCTCGCTCGAGCTCGGGGTCAGCACCGACACCCAGGACGCCGACGGCGAGGTCACGGCGCGCGGCGAATGGCGCGGGGTGACCGAGGAGGCGCTGCGCGGTGCGCTCGCGGTGCTCGCCGGGGCGCGGATGCAGGTGCCGCCGATGTTCTCGGCGCTGAAGCGGAAGGGGGAGCCGCTCTACCGCCTCGCCAGGAGAGGGGTATCGGTCGAGCGGAAGGCGCGGCCGATCGTCATCGAGGCGCTGGAGCTCGTCGAGTTCGCCCCGCCCGCGGCGCTGCTGCGGGTGCGCTGTTCGAAGGGGACGTACGTCAGGACGCTCTGCGCGGAGATAGGCGAGGCGCTCGGGTGCGGGGCGCACATGCGGGCGCTGACGCGGACGCGGGTGGGAGAATTCACGCTGGAGCGGGCGCTCCCCCTCGACGCGCTGCTCGCCATGACGCGCGAGGAGATGGAGAAGCGGATGCTTCCCGTCGAGGAGGAGTCGTGAGACGCAAGGCGGGAGACGGGGGGACCGTCCCGCGTCTCCTCCCCTGCGTCCCGCGCGGGCGGGTACGGCCGGCGCGCGGCCTGGACGACCCGGCGCTGCGGAAGGCCGGACGCCTCGTCCTCTCGATCGGGGTCTACGACGGCGTGCACCTCGGGCACCGGCGCGTGATCGAGACGCTTGTCCGGGAGGCGCGGCGTCTCCGGGCTACGCCCGCGGTGCTCACCTTCGATCCGCATCCGAAGGCCCTCCTCGGCACGGGGGCGCCCCCGCTGATCGCCGCGCTCGAGCACCGGATCGCCCTCCTCGGCGCGCTCGGGGCGCGCCTGTGCATCGTGCTCCCGTTTTCGCCCGAGATCGCCGCGCTCGACGCGTCCGACTTCGTCCGCCGCCTTCTGGCCGCGGCCGATATCGCCGGCATCGTCGTGGGGCCCCGTTTCGCCTTCGGCCGGCGGAGGGGCGGAGACGTGGCGCTCCTGCGCCGGCTCGGCGAGGCGCACGGCTTCTCGGTCGCCGTGGCGGAGGGGCTGTCGATCGGGGGGCAGGCGGTCAGCTCCACCGCCATCCGCCGGTTGATCAGGCGCGGCGACCTCGCCGAGGCCTCCCGCCTGCTCGGGAGACCGTATTCGCTGCGCGGAACCGTGCAACCGGGCAAGGGGATCGGCAGGACGCTGGGTGTGCCCACGGCGAATCTGGCGCTCGAGGGGGTTCTGGCGCCCCCCCCGGGGGTCTACGCCGCCAGGGTCCTCCTCGGGAAGCGGGTCCGCGACGGGGTGCTCAACGTGGACTTTGGCGGCGCCGTCGAGGTTTACCTGTTCGACTTCAAGGGGGACCTGTACGGCAGGACGCTGGAGCTGTTCTTCGGCGGGCGCATCCGCGCCGAGCGGCGGTTCGCCGATCCGAAAGCGCTCGCCCGGCAGATGCAGCGCGACATTGCATTTGCGCGGGAAATGCTGCATACTAATGCATTACACAGGGGCGGGTCCCGCGCCCGGCGCGGGAATTCCGCGACACAGTCCCTTCCCTAGGCCGGCCGAGTCGCCGACGGCGGGCGTGGAGAAGGGAGCAACAGGAAGAAGGAGGATTCGCAATGGCGATGGATGCACGCAGGAAGGAGGCTTTGGTAAAGGAGCACCGCCTCCACGAGACGGATACCGGTTCGGCCGATGTCCAGGTGGCACTGCTCACGGCGAGGATCAACGACCTCGCGCAGCACCTGAAATCGCACGCGAAGGACCACAACTCGCGCAGGGGCCTCCTGACGCTGGTCGGAAGGCGGCGCAAGCTGCTCGACTACCTTCATCGGGTGAGCGACGAGCGCTACAAGGCGCTGATCAAGAAGCTGGAGCTCAGGAAATAACCCGCGCCGCGATGCGTCCGGCGACCGCCGCAGAGGCGGTCAGGCCGGAGGGGCGCGGGTTTTCGGTTCGAGGAGGCCGCGGGGGCGTTGCGCCCCCGGCAATGGGAACGGGAGAGGAGAAAGGTACGTATATGGTCCACAGGGTATCGACGACGCTGAACGGCAAGGAACTGATCATAGAGACGGGCAAGCTCGCCAAACAGGCCCACGGCGCCTGCACGGTGCGGTACGGGGATACGGTGGTGCTCTGCACGGTCACGGCGGCCCCGCGCCCGCGCGAGGGAGCGAGCTTCTTCCCCCTGACGGTGGACTACCGCGAGAAGACCTCCGCCGCGGGGATGTTCCCCGGCGGCTTCATCAAGCGTGAGGGGCGTCCGACGGAGAAGGAGATCCTCACGATGCGGCTCACCGACCGCCCCCTGCGCCCGCTCTTCCCGAAAGGGTTCAGGCGCGAGGTGCAGATCATGAACGCGGTCCTCTCCGCCGACAACGACAACGACCCCGACGTGCTCTCGGTGGTCGGCGCCGCGGCCGCCTGCCTGCTCTCGCCGCTGCCGTTCACCGAGGCGGTCGGCTGCGTGCGGATAGGGAGGAACGACGGGCGGTGGATCGTTAACCCGTCCTACGCCGAGATCGACGCCAGCGACATCGAGCTCGTGGTCGCCGGGACCGCGGACGCGGTGGTCATGGTCGAGGGGAGCGCATCCGAGATCTCCGAGGCGGACATGGTCCAGGCCCTCTCCGTCGCCCACGAGGAGATCAAGCGGATCGCCGCGGCCCTGGTCGAGCTGCAGTCCAAGGCCGGCGCGGCGAAGGAGGAGGCCGAGGCGGCGGCGCAGCCGGACCAAGCGCTCGCCGCGGCGGTGGAGGAGTTCCTGAAGGACCGGCTTGAGGCCGCCCTGCTCGTCAAGGGCAAGAAGAACCGCGAGGCGAGCCTCGAGGCGCTGCGTCTCGAGACGGTCGCGGCGGCCCGGGAGCGGTTCCCTGAGGCGGAGGAGGGGGCGGTCTCGGCGCTCTTCGACGCCGCCGAGCACCGCATGGTGCGCCTCCTCATCCTCTCCAAGGGGCTCCGCGTGGACGGCAGGGGGGTCGACGAGATCCGCCCGATCAGCTGCGAGGTGGGATTCCTGCCCCGGACGCACGGCAGCGCCCTCTTCACCCGGGGGGAGACGCAGGTGCTCGCGATGACGACGCTCGGGACGCCGCAGGACGCGCAGCGCCTCGAGGCGTACGAGGGCGAGTCCTCGAAGAGCTTCATGCTGCACTACAACTTCCCTCCGTACTGCGTCGGGGAGACGAAGCCGGTGCGCGGCCCCGCACGGCGCGAGATCGGCCACGGCAACCTCGCCGAGCGCGCGCTCCTCGGCGTGGTCCCCAAGGAGTACGAGTACACGGTGCGGATCGTCTGCGACGTGCTGGAGTCCAACGGCTCGTCGTCGATGGCGAGCGTCTGCGGCGGGAGTCTCTCCCTGATGGACGCGGGCGTGACGATGTCCGCGGCGGTCGCGGGCATCGCGATGGGGCTGGTGCAGGAGGGGAGCCGGTTCGCCGTCCTCACCGACATCCTCGGCTCCGAGGATGCCTGCGGGGACATGGATTTCAAGGTGGCGGGGACGCGCAAGGGGATCACGGCGTTCCAGCTCGACAGCAAGATCAAGGGGATCGGCACCGAGGTGCTCGCCCAGGCGCTCGAGAAGGCGCATGTCGGCAGGCTCGTCATCCTCGACATCATGGACCGCGCCATCTCCCAGCCGCGCCCCGAGGTGTCGAAGTACGCCCCCCGCATCGTCAAGCTGAAGATCCCGATCGACAAGATCGGCGACCTGATCGGCCCCAAGGGCAAGTTCATCAAGAAGATCTGCCAGGACACGGGCGCCCAGATCGACGTCGAGGACGACGGTACGGTCAGCGTCTCCTCCAACACCCCCGAGAGCCTCGCCCAGGCGGTCGAGGAGGTCAGGCGCCGCACCGCGGAGGTGGAGGTGGGCAAGATCTATCCCGGAATCGTCAAGAACGTCCTGGATTTCGGCGCGTTCGTGGAGGTGATGCCCGGGAAGGAGGGGCTCGTCCACATCTCCAAGCTCGCCGACCACCGGGTGGCGAAGGTCACCGACGTCGTGAACATCGGCGACCAGATCGATGTCAAGGTGACGGGGATCGACGAGCAGGGGCGCATCAACCTGTCCCGCAAGGCGGTGCTCACCGGCAAGGACGACCCGGAGGAGGAGCGCCGGCCGCCGCGCAGGCCGTTCAGGCCGCGCGGGCGTAGGTAGGGGTCCCGCGCCCCCGCGGGTCCGACGTGGCGCCCGGCGGCTGCGGCTGCCGGGCGCCGTGGCGCCCGCCCGCCCGAGGAGGCATGCCCGGATGAGGATCATCTACGCAGTCCTGTTCTGGATGCTCTCCCTCCTGCTCTTCCTCAGCCTCTACACCTACGACCCGATGGACGTGCGGTACTACACCACGCAGCCGAACAGCCCGCCGTTCAACAGCGTGGGGATCGTCGGCGCCTGGACGGCGTTCCGCTGCTTCTTCGAGCTCGGCTTCGCCGCCTACCTCCTCATCTTCATCCTCTTCGTGATCGGCTGCGCCCTGGGGAGAGGCAAGGGTACCGCGAGGGCCTGGGCGGCCCGGGCCCTCGCCGGGGCCGTGATGGTCGTCTCCCTTTCCGTGTTCCTCCAGCTTCCCCACCGGATCCCGGGCCTCGTCGACGCGGCGCGGCGGCTCTCCCTGGTGGGGCCCGGCGGGCGGGTCGGCGACGCCGTGGGTTCCGCCCTGGTCCTCCCGTATCTCGGCTACACCGGCGCCACCGCTGTCTGCGCCGCGATCTTTCTCGGCGCCGTCGCGCTTTTTGCGCGGCTCACGCCGCTCGCGGCCGCCGCCGCGCTCGTCAGGAAGGCGGCGGGCGCAGCGGGGGAGTCCGCCAGGATCTCGGCGGAGGCGCTGCGGCACCGGCGGCGCATGGTCCCGCTCGGGATGCGCACCGTGCGCGTGCGTCCGTTCGCGCGCCGCGGCAGGCGGGCCGCCAGGATGAAGGTCGCGGTCCCCTCCGCGCGCGAGGTGCAGCGCGAGCTGCCGATCGAACGCGCCCCGGAGCGGCGCGAGAAGCCGGAGCGGCCGCCGAGGTCCGCGCCCGCGGCGCAGTTCCGGAGGCCGCGGGGAGCCGGCGCCTACCGGCTGCCGGGGATCGATCTCCTGCACGAGCCGCTCGCCTCGAAGGGGCGCCAGGCGGAGGAGGACCTCGAGAGGAACGTCGAGGTGCTCCAGTCCACGTTGCGGGAGTTCGGGATAGAGGCGCAGGTCGGCAACGTGATCAGGGGGCCGGTCATCACCCGCTACGAGGTGCACCCGGCCCCGGGCGTCAAGGTGCAGAAGATCACCGCGCTCGCGGACGACCTCGCGCTCGCGATGGCGGCGGCGAGCATCAGGATCGTCGCCCCCATCCCCGGGAAGTCGGCGGTGGGGATCGAGATCCCGAACATCAAGGCGACCCTCGTGGGCCTCAAGGAGATGCTCCTCTCGCGCGAGTACCGCCAGACGAGGAGGTTCATCCCGCTCGCCATCGGGAAGGAGATCTCCGGGAGCGCCGTCGTCGGCGATCTCCGGGAGATGCCGCACCTCCTCATCGCGGGCTCGACCGGCTCCGGGAAGACCGTCTGCATCAACAGCATCATCCTCACGATGCTCTTCTCCCGCACCCCCGACGAGCTCAAGCTTATCCTCATCGATCCCAAGCGGGTGGAGATGAGCCAGTACCGCGACATCCCCCACCTGATCACGCCGGTCGTCACCGAGAGCCGGATGGTCGCCCAGGCGCTCCGGTGGGCGGGGCGGGAGATGGAGCGCCGCTACAACCTCTTCTCCACGCACGTCGTCCGCGACATCGTCTCCTACAACGCCAAGGTGGCCAAGGAGGGCGCCTCCCTGAAGGGGGAGGACGGCGAGCCGCTGGAGTCGATGCCGTATCTCGTCGTCATCATCGACGAGCTTGCGGATCTGATGCTGGTGGCCCGGAAGGATATCGAGGACCCGATCATCCGCCTGGCCCAGATGGGGCGCGCCGCGGGCCTCCATATCATCCTGGCGACGCAGCGCCCGTCCGTCAACGTGATCACCGGCCTCATCAAGGCCAACTTCCCGACCCGGATCGCCTTCAAGGTGGCGAGCAAGGTCGACTCGAAGGTGATCCTCGACGGCAGCGGGGCCGACAAGCTCCTGGGGAAGGGGGACATGATCTTTATGCCGCCCGGCGCCTCTCGCCGGATCAGGGTCCAGGGCACGCTCGTCGACGACGACGAGATCAACGCGGTGGTCGAGTTCGTCAAGGCGCAGGGCGTCCCGGAGTACCGCGAGGAGATCCTGGCCGCGGAGGAGGAGGGGGCGTCGGGCGTCGAGGAGATAGACGACGACCTGTACCAGGACGCGGTCAAGACGGTGCGTCAGCTCGGGCAGGCGTCGGCCTCGATGCTCCAGCGTCGCCACCGGATCGGCTACAACCGCGCCGCGCGCCTCGTGGAGATGATGGAGGAGCGCGGGGTCGTGGGCCCGCAGCAGGGGAGCAGGCCGAGGGAGGTGTTGTGACCCCGAGGCGCGCGAGGCGACGGGTTCGAGGGGCGGGAGCGGCGGCGTTGAACAGGATGAAGGCGGAGGCGATTCGCATGGCGACCGGAGGAGCGAGATGACGAAGATAGGCGAATACCTGCGGAGCGCGCGGGAGGAGCGGAAGATACCGCTCGCGCAGGTGGCCCGCGACACCCGGGTGAACGAGCGGTACCTCTCCGCGATCGAGGCGGGTGAGTTCTCGCGCCTCCCGGCGGCCGCCTACGCGAAAGGGTTCATACGGATCTACGCGGAGTACCTCGGCCTCGACCCGAAGCCGCTGCTCGAGCAGTTCGCGCGCGAGCGTCCCGGCGCCGCGCGGTCCCCGCTCGACGCCGAGCGCGAGGCCGTTCCGTTCCCCGCCCGCGCGTCGCGGAACCGGCTCCTGATCGGCGTCGCGGCGGCGGCGGGTATCGTCGTGGCGATACTCGCCGTGTCGATGCTCCGCAGGTCCGCGTGTGCCCCCCGTCCCGCTCCCCCCGCCGCCCCCGCCACGGAGGAGCTCGAGACGCTGCCGCTGCCCTCCGTCCCCACGCCCAAGCCGTCCCCCGAACCCGGGGAGACGGAGGAGCCGTCCCCCGAGGTCTCACCGGTCGCGCGGAAGAAGCTCTCCATCAAGGCGAAGGAGCCGGTGACGCTCAAGGTCTACGCGGACGGCGCGCTGCTCTTCCAGGGGACGCTCGCGAAGGGGAAGGAGGAGTCGTGGACCGCCGCGGAGGGGTTCGATCTCCGCGTCAGCCGCCCGCGGATCGCGGAGATGCTCCTGGACGGCAAACCGATCAAGGGGATCAAGGGGCGGACCGCGCAGAACATCCAGATCGACAAGGACGGGAAGATCGAGTTCTACAAGGGGAAGCTCAGGGCGGAGTGACACGCAAGCCCTCAGCCACGATACGTCGGACGGGAGAGGGGAGATGGAGAAGACGAGGTGAGGCGGTCGTCTCACGGCTCCCGTCTTCCGTCTCGCGATGAACGGATGGGGATCAAGATCGGGATCGTCAGTCTCGGCTGCGCGAAGAATTTGGCGGATTCGGAGGTGATTCTCGGCTGCCTGCGGGAGGGCGGCTTCGAGGTCGCCGAGCATCTCGACGAGGCGCAGGTCGTGATCGTCAACACCTGCGCCTTCATCGCCGAAGCGGAGCGCGAGTCCGCGGGGACGATCCGCCGCCTCGAGGAGCTGCGGGCGCGCGGGGAGATACGGCGGCTCGTCGTCGCCGGGTGCCTCCCCGCCCGGCGGGGGGCGGACGTGGCCGCGACATTCCCCGGGGTGGACCGGTTCATCCTGCCCCCGGATATCCCGCACGCCGCGGAGATCGTCCGCGCCGCCCTCTCTGAGGGGCGGGCGGCCCCGGTCGCGGTGGGCGAAGCGGGATTCCTCGCCGGCCGCCGAAGCCCGCGCGTCCGGCTCACGCCGCCGCACTACGCGTACGTCAAGATCGGTGAGGGGTGCGACAACCGGTGCAGCTACTGCGTCATCCCGAGTATCAGGGGCGCGGCGCGTTCGCGTTCGGCGGATTCGATCGTCGGGGAGGCGCGCCGGCTCGCCGCGGAGGGGGTCAGGGAGATCAACCTGATCTCGCAGGACACGACCGCGTACGGAAACGACCGCCCCGGAGCGGAGGGGCTTCCGGCGCTCCTCACGCGGCTCGCGCGGATCAGGGGGCTCCGCTGGATCAGGCTCCTGTACGGCCACCCGGCGCGCTACACCGACGAGCTTTTGCGCGTCATCGCGGGGGAACCGAGGATATGCCGGTACGTCGATTTCCCGCTGCAGCACGCCTCCGACCGAATCCTCCGCCTGATGGGAAGGCGCATGACGAAGGCGCAAGCGGCCCGGCGGCTGGAGAGGGTGCGCCTGCTCGTGCCGGGGGTCACGGTGCGGACCACGTGCATGGTCGGGTTCCCGGGCGAGACCGAGCGGGAGTTCGAGGAGCTTCTCGGCTTCGTGCGGGAGGCGCGGTTCGAGCACCTCGGCGCCTTCGCCTACTCCCGGGAGAAGGGCACCGCGGCCGCCCGCATGGAGCGGCAGGTCCCCGCCCGGGTGAAACGGGAGCGGCTCCACCGGCTGATGACGCTCCAGCAGGGGATCGTCCGCGAATCGCTCGAGCGGATGCTCGGGCGCGACGCGGAGGTGATGGTGGACGAGCGCCTTGACGAGGGGTCGTTCCCGCTCCGCGGGAGGACCGCGGGCGACGCCCCGGAGGTGGACGGCTCGGTCTACCTCTCCGGGAACGACGCTGCCCCCGGGGAGATCGTCACGGTTCGCATCACGGGGATGATGGAGTATGACCTGGTGGGGGCTGTACGCTGTAAGCGGTGAGCGGCAAGCGGCACGCGGTATGATGCGGGCGGGAGGAGGCGTGCCGCGCCTCTGCGCGTTCTGCGGCATCCATCGCACAGCGTGCGGCGTGTAGCGTACAGCGTAGGACGCGAAATGAATCTTCCCAACAAGCTGACCACAAGCAGGGTGGCGCTCTCGTTCGTCTTCATCTATCTGCTCTGGGCGCGGTTCCCCGGCAGCATGTTCGCCGCCTGGCTCGTCTTCGCCGCGGCGGTCGCCAGCGACTTCCTCGACGGGTGGCTCGCGCGGCGGGGGCACGGGGTGACCGACTACGGCAAGCTGATGGACCCGGTCGCGGACAAGATGCTCATCTGCGCCGCGTTCGTCTCCTTCGTCCAGCTCCCGGACACGCACGTCCCGGTCTGGATGGTGGTGGTCATCATCAGCCGCGAGTTCATCATTACCAGCCTCCGCCTCCTGGCGCTCTCCAACGGGCAGGTCCTCGCAGCGGGGCTCTGGGGGAAGCACAAGACCGCCTCGCAGGTCGCCGCCATCCTCCTGATCCTCACCGTGCTTGCGGTGAAGGATCTGTCGCGCTGCCTCGGCATCGAGGAGTCGCTCCGCCCGTTCTACGACCCGGCCCGTTTCGCGGGGTTCGTCTTCTGGGTGATGATGGTGACGGTGGCCTTGACCGTCGGCTCCGGGCTCATCTACCTCTACGAGAACCGGGGGCTGTTCTGGGAGGGGGAACGGTAGGATGCGGGCGGGAAGGTGGGCGCTCTGGATCGCGACGTGCTGCGGCGCGGGGCTCTGCCCCGTCGCCCCCGGCACGGCGGGGGCCGCCGTCGGCCTGATCCCCGCCTGGCTTCTGGCCCCGTGGCCGGCCCTCTACGCGGCCGCGGCCGGGGCCCTCTTTTTCATCGGGATCGCCGCGGGCACGGCCGTGGAGAGGGCGCTGGGGGAAAAGGACCCGCCGAGCGTCGTCATCGACGAGGCGGCGAGCGTGATGCTCACCTTCGCCTTCCTCCCGCTGACGTGGGGGACGCTCGCCGTCGGGTTCGTCCTCAACCGCCTCTTCGACATCCTCAAACCGTTTCCCGCCGGGAGGCTGCAGGATTTGCCCGGCGGCTGGGGAATCATGATGGACGACCTGTGCGCGGGGATCTACGCGAATCTCGCCCTCCATCTGGCGCGGGCGTTCGGGTGGCTCGGATGAGGAGGAGCCCCGTTCCGGCGGCCGCGGCAATCGCCCTGCTCGCCCTCGCGGGAGCGTGGCAGGCCCCCGCCGCCGCATTCCCGCGGCTCTTCAAGGCCCCGGCCTACCCGACCGCGCAGGAGCAGTTCGAGTACGCCGCGTCGCGCGAGAAGGCGGAGGATTTCAACGGGGCGATGGACGCCTACCAGCGGCTCGTGGACGACTTCGGCGACTCCCCGCTCGCCGCCGAGGCGCAGTTCAGGGTCGCGGAGATGCTCGAGAAGACCAAGCGCTACTACCCGGCCTTCAACGCCTACCAGGCGGTGCTGGACAAGTTCCCGTCGTACCCCAAGGTCAACCTGATCCTCGAGCGCCAGTTCAGGATCGCGAACCTGTTCCTCTCGGGCACGGAAATCGGATTCCTCAGGATCAACCCGAGCGGCTCCCTCAAGCGCGCGATCGCCGCGTTCGGCAAGCTGCTCTCCAACGCCCCGTTCAGCGACTTCGCCCCGAACGCGCAGTACAACCTCGGCCTGGCGCACCTGGAGCGGAAGAACTATACCGAGGCGGCGATCGAGTTCGAGAAGGTCATCGCGCGCTACCCGCGGAGCGAGTTCGTCGCCGCGGCGAAGTTCCAGCTCGGCGTCTGCGCGTACCGCCAGGCGCTCGCCGCCCAGTACGACCAGGAGGCCGCCCGGGAGGCGATCAACCGGCTCGCCGACTATCTCGCCGAGTTCCCTTCGGACAAGAACGCCGAGCCCGCCAAGGAGATGATACAGGAGCTCCAGGGGAGGAAGGCGGGCGCCCTCTTCCAGATCGGCTGCTACTACCGGGAGCGCGACAATCCCAAGGCCGCGCTCATCTACCTGCGCGAGGTCATCAGGGACTACCCGCTGACCCGCTACGGGGAGAAGGCGCGCCGGGCCGCCCAGCGCGAGGAGCGGAGGCTCGAGTTCGCGGAGGGGGTCGGGCAGGCGCAGGAGGCCGTGGATGAGCTCAGGCGGCTCATCGCGAGCCAGCGCTCCGCGATCGCTGCCATCAAGCGGAAGGGGCAGACCCGGTGGGCGTTCTGGCGGTACGTCCTGCCGCGGACGCTCACCCCCGAGGAGGCGCGGGAGGTGGATGAGCGGGAGGACAGGATCCGAGCGCTCCGTGAGCGCCTCGCCCTCGCCGCGCTCGATCTGGAGGAGAAGACCGCGCTCGCGCGCAACCGCCGGACCCTCCTGGACGCCGAGGCCGCGGTGGAGAGGGAGGAGGAGGCGGTGCGGGCCACGCAGCTCGAGCTGCAGGTCGCGCAGAACAGATTCTCCGAGATGGGTTCGCTTCCCGAGGCGGCGGCCGAGATCGTGGAGCAGGCCGCGCGCGGGATCGCGGCGATGGAGGAACGCGTCCGGAAACAGGAGGTCGCGCTCGAGCAACTCAAGAAATGGCTCGGCGAGGTCGAGAGTCGGTGCGCCGCCGAGGACCAGCGCATCAGGGAGCGGTACGCGCAGAAACGCCCCGGCCGCCCCGCCGCGCAAGAAGAGGGGGCGCCGGAGCCCAGCCGCGGATGGTGGCCGTTCCGCCGCGCTTCGTCCGCCCACCCGGAGGGCGGGCAGGCCTCCGCCGGCGACGCCGCCTCCGCCCCGCCGTCGCCGCTGAGGCGGCTGTGGCCGTTCACGCGTCCGGAGGCGCCGCGCCCGGGTGAGGCCTCGGCCGGCACGGAGGAGACGTTCCGGGAGGCGGAGGAGTTCATGGCGGCGGCCCGGCGCCACCGGCTGGACCGGCAATGGGGGCCCGCGCTGGAGGCGTTCAACCGCGCCGCGCTGAAGCTGATGGAGATCAGGAGCGGCCAACCGGCGTACCGGAGCGCCGAGGTCCACCGGCGGCTCCAGGAGTGCCGCGACGCGATCGAGGAGGCGCGGGAGGAGAGCGCCCGAGCCCAGTACGACGAGCTCTCCGCCGACCTCGAGGCCCGCCTGGAGAAGAACCCCGATGACGCCGACGCCCTCGTCTCGCTCGGCGCCATACGCCGGCGGCGCGGCGACGCGCGCGGCGCGATCGACTGTTTCCGGAAGGCGGTCGGCCTCAAGCCCGACAAGGCGGAGGGATGGCACCTCCTCGGCGCCGCCTCCGCATCCGCCGGCGATCTCAGGACTGCGGAGCTCTGCCTGAGGAAGGCGGTTGAACGGGCGCCGTCGGCCGCGCAGGTTCGCTACGACCTCGGTCTCGTGCAACGGGAACTCGGGGAGTACGAGGCCGCCCGCGCCTCGTTCGAGGAGGCGGTTGCGGCCGACCCGTCGTTCGCCCCCGCCTGGTTCAGTCTCGGGGCTTTGTACCAGTCGGCGCTCTCCGACAGGGCCAAGGCCGCGGAGTGCTGGGAGCGGTACCTCCAGTTGAAGCCCGACGCCCCCGAGGCGCCGAGGATACGGGAATGGATCGACCGGCAGCGCGGCCCCGCGGAGATCAGGGCCTCGACCGCCTCCGGCGAACTCGCCCCCCCGGGAAGCGGGGGGCAGGGATGGGGAGGGTTGTTCCGGCGCGACCGGTGAGGGCGCGGAGGGGAGGGCGGGGATTTGGGGCCTGTGTTTTGAGATTTCGTTGTGGTACCATACCCCCGGCGCAACAAGGAGATCGGCAGATGAAAAGGACGTGTGCGGTTTTGTTCGCGTGCGCGGTGGCGGCGTCGACGGCGGGGTGCGGATACCGCGTCGGCTCGATGAACCCCGATGACCCGATCAAGACCATCTACATCCCGATGGTGAAGAACCTCACCAAGGAGCCGGCCCTCGGGGCGCAGGCGACCAGCAAGATCGTCAACGCCTTCCAGATCGACGGGACCTACATGGTGGTGAACGAGAAGGAGGCCGACGTCATCCTCGAGACCACCCTGACGACCTACAACCGGGCGGCGCTCCGCTACGACAAGAACGACATCACGCGCGAGTACCGACTGACGATCGGCGCGGATCTTGTCCTGAGGGACGCCAAGACCAGCAAGGTGGTCTGGAAGTCCACGAGGGTCGAGGGGGAGAAGGCGTTCTTCGTCACCATCACCCTGCCGGAGTCCGAGAGGATCGCCGTCCCGTTCGCCCTCGAGGATCTCGCGACCGAGATCGTCGAGCGGGTGACGGAGAGGTGGTAGGACGGCGGGTGACGGGCGTTGGGCGTCCGTTTCCAGGGCCGGAGGGGCGGGGGGAAAAAGGATCCGCGGCCGCGGGGATGCCCCGGGCGGCCGCGGATGCGCTGCCGGAAACGGTCAGGCGGTCCTGTGCGCGAGGCGCGACTTCTTCCGCGCCGCGCGGTTCTCGTGGATGATCCCCTTCTTCGCGGCCTTGTCCAGCGCCGAGGTGACGGAGGGGTACAGCTTCGCGGCGCCCTCCTTGTCCCCCTTGGCAAGTAGGGCTTCGTATTTCCTGGTCAGCGTCTTGAGCGCCGATTTAATGCGCGCGTTGCGCACGCGCTTTTTTTCATCCGCGCGCATGTGCTTCAGGCCGGATTTCCTTGTCGGCATCGGGTGCGTCCTCCTGTGGAATGTCGCGTCGCGACCGGGGCGACGGTGCGGAGGGCATATGTACCACCTTCCGGCCCCGAAGTCAACGGATATGAACGCCACCGTGCGCGCGCCTCGCGGATCGCCGGGGGCGCGGCGGGCGCGTTCGATGAGCCGCTCCCGCGCCGCGGGCCGCGCGAGGGCGGTTTCACCCCCTTGGCGGGGGATCGGTAGCGCAGGTACCTTCCCATGGCGCCGATGAGGATCGCCCGTTCAGCCTCCGCCGTCGGTCTGGCGACGCTCGTCAGCCGGGTGCTCGGCCTCGCGCGGGACATGATCATCCTCAAGGTCTTCCCGCCGATGCTGACCGACGCCTTCTACGCGGCCTTCCGTCTGCCCAGCACCCTCCGCTACCTGATGGGGGAGGGGGCCCTGAGCGCCGCCTTCATCCCGGTCTTCAGCGACTACCTCCGCAACAGGACCCGGCGGGAGGCGTGGGAACTCGTCGCGTCGGTTGCGGTCGTGCTGACGGCCGTGACGAGTTTCATCGCCCTCCTGGGGATCCTCTTCGCCCCCTGGATCGTGCGCGCGGCGCTCTGGGGCTTCGCCGCGGACGCGGAGAAGTTCCAAATCACCGTCGAGCTGACCCGGTGGCTCTTCCCGTACCTGATCTTCGTGTCGCTCGTGGCGCTCTGCATGGGGGTTCTGAACTCGTTGAGGCACTTTGCGATGCCGTCCCTGTCGCAGGCCGCCTTCAACGCGATGGTCATCTTCTCGGCGCTGTGCATCGCCCCCCGGTGGGGCGCGCGGCCCCAGGAACGAATAGTCGCCCTCGCCCTCGGCGTGCTGTTCGGAGGGGCGGTCCAGGTCGGGATGCAGATCCCGGCCCTGCGCCGGAAGGGGTTCATCCTCGTCTTCGGGCGCGTCTGGACGCACCCGGAGTTGCGCCGGATCGCCCGGCTGATGCTCCCGGCGACCGCCGGCCTCGCCGTCTACCACGTCAACCTCCTCGTGGACAACCTCGTGGCCTCCTTCCTCCCGCAGGGGAGCGTCACCTACCTGTACGCGGCCACGCGCCTCATCCAGTTCCCGATGGGCACGTTCGTGATCGGCATCTCCACCGTCGCCTTCCCGCTGATGGCGGGCTACGCCGTGGCGGGGGAGGTGGAGAAGCTGAAGGAGGCGATGAACTACGCCCTGCGGCTCGCCCTGTTCATCGTCGTCCCCGCCGCCGCGGGCCTCGTGGTCCTCGGGAGGCCCATCATCGGCCTCCTCTACGACCGGGGAGAGTTCCTCGCGGCCGGGAGCGCCGGCCCGACGTACTGGGCCCTGATCTTCTACTCCCTCGGCCTCTTCGCGGTGGGGGGCGTCGCGGTGGTCGTGCGCTGCTTCTACTCGATCGAGGACACGCGGACGCCGGTGCGGGTGGCTTGCGCGGCGGTGGCCGTCAACATCGTCCTGGATTTCGCCCTGATGATGCCCCTCAAGCACGGCGGGATCGCGCTCGCCACCTCCATCTCCTCGTGCGTGAACCTTTCGCTGCTCCTGTGGCTGCTGCGGAAGAGGGTGGGTGCGCTGGGGCTCCGGCGCGTCGGCGTGTCGCTCGCCAAAATCGCCGCCGCCACGGCGGCGATGGCGGCCGCCTCCTGGGCGGCGCACCGCGGCGTGGCCGCCGTCGCGGAGGGCGGGGGGATCGGGCCGCAGGCGTTCAGGGTCTTCGTGCCGCTGGCGGCGGGCGTCGCCGTCTACCTGGCGGCGGCGCGGGCAGCGGGAGCCCCCGAACTGGGGGAGCTCCTGCACGAGTTCAGGCGCCGGGGGCACTGAGGAACGCGGCTGAAGATGCGTGGGAGCACACCGGGCGGGGTGCGGGGGCGCGGCTCGGCGGCAGAGCCGAGTTGCGCAACCGGTCGGTCGCAACTTACTCCGGCGTCGACCTCGAGACGGGCCGGTTCCTCTCGGTCATCCTCGACTGACCAACTTCATCGATCAGGGCCTTGTCCCGATTCGCCGCCCCCCCACGACTTGCGCCAGAGTACGTCAACGCCGACGACGCGATCCGCCTGGACTCCGGGTCGTCCAGATCTCCGGGTATCCGCGGGAATAGCCCGGGCGCACCCGAAAGCCGGAGCCGGACGACGCCTTTTTTCCCAGCCGTCCGGCGGCAGCACGCACGCCGCCACGGTGCGCGAGGTCATCGACGCGCCTGCCCCGCAAACGCGCGGGGCGCCGCACCTCCGCTCCGTCGCGTCAGATCTCCGAGGGGCGGAGCCCCGCCTGACGCGCCTGGCGGAGCGCCTCGGCGTACTCCTGCCGCGTTATCCTGCGGGCGATCTCCGGATACTCAGACGCCCGGTAGGCCGGGGTGTACTGCGCCATGATGTTGAGGTACGTCTCCGCGGGGAGCTCCGCGGCGATCGTTTCGACGACCCCCTTCGTGCCGCTCACCCCGTTCGGCATCACCAGGTGGCGCACCATCAGCCCCCGGCGGACGAGACCATCCGTCCCCGGGCGCGCCGTCCCGACCTGGCGCTGCATCTCCGCGAGCGCCGCGCGCGTGATCGCGGGGTAACGCGACGCGCCGGCCGAGTATCTGGCCGCCATCGCCGGGTCCGAGTATTTGAAGTCTGGGAGGTAGATGTCCACTACGCCGTCGAGCAACTTCAGGACGGAGACCTTCTCCCAGCCGCAGCTGTTGTAGACGAGCGGCAGTCGCAGCCCGCGTCCCGCCGCGTGGTCGAGCGCGAGGAGGATCTGCGGGGAGTAGTGCGTCGGGGTCACGACGTTGATGTTGTGGCACCCCCGCCGCTGGAGGTCGAGCATCATCCCGGCGAGATCCTCGACGTTCCGCGCGCGCCCCTCACCCCCCTGGCTGATCTCCCAGTTGATGCAGAAGACGCACCGGAGGGAGCAGTGTGAGAAGAAGATTGTGCCGGACCCCCCGCCTCCGACGAGCGGGCGCTCCTCGCCGAAGTGGGGGTGGTGCGAAGCGATCTCGAGCTGCGCCGAGGCGCCGCAGAAGCCCCGCGCGCCGGCGAGCCGCTTCGCGCCGCACTCCCTCGGGCAGAGCGTGCAGCGCTCCATCATCCGCCAAAGCGTCTCGCCCCGCTGCAGGAGCTCGCCGCGCCGGTGGAGCTTCAGGTACGCGGGCTCGAAACCCGCCGCCGCGCCCGCCGCCCCGCCGGGCGGCGGGGAGCCGCGCCCGCATCCGCCCAACGCGCCCGCGCCCCCGAACCCCGAAAGGGCGAGGAGAGCGCACGACCGCATGAATTCGCGCCTTGTCTGCCGCATCCGCATCTCCCGCGCGCCTCTCGTCTCAAGTATACCCGAACCGCGCCGCCGGAAAAAGCCGCTCCCGCGCCTGCACCCCCCGCTCCGGTCACACCCCCCTTGGGTGGTTGCGTGACTCCACGAAGGGTGGTACCCTTACATCGCCAACCTGACCATTTACCACGGGAGGGGATTATGACCAAGTCCTCCGCCTGTCTAACCCCCACTCTTGCGCTATCCCTCTCACTCATATTCTATGGATGTGCTTCCCATCAGGATGGCCTGTTCCCTTCTGTTGAGTATCACAAGCAACAGATTGCCTGCCAGCAAGCCAAACTGGTTTATTTCCAAAAGCAAGCGCAGTACCACAAGGAACAACTTGAAGCACGGAAGGCAAATCACGGTCAACTGCTTATCAACGCGAGAGGAGAAGCCGAGGCAATGGAGGACGGTGCCATTATGACCGCCAAGGTCATAGGCGCACTCATTGCCGCAGGTGCCGCCAGCAACTCTGGCCAATGTACATCTGGTAAGGGTGGGGCAGGGGGGCGGTTCCCCCCGGGGGGGCATAGTCGATGCCGAGAATGATTCCCATCCCATTCGGGTAGCGGAGCAACACATCCCCTATGCCCCAAAATCACCCCCCTTGGGTGATTGTGTGATTCCCCCTATGGTGTTACCCTTTGAATCATTAATCCAAACAGTCATCATAGGAGGGGCTTTTGAAACGATCCGCCGCCTTCTTGATGCTTTTCCTTTTGAACTGAATTTGCCTTAGAACCATCCCGATCACATGCCTAGAAGCGCCGATTCGCGATCAAAATATCCGGCGAGCAACCAGCGAGGTGAGGCCGTGAACCGCATCTACCAGGGCAAGGTAACGAAGGTCGAGATCCTTGACGAGCGGGATTCCCAGGGGGAGACGAAGTGGCTCGAACTCCCCGCCGCGGAGTGGCATGCCGCGCTCTGGCGCCACCATGAGCTGTTCCAGGACGCGGTGAACTACTACACCCTCTGCCTGGCGGCGATGGCCGCAGGCGTGAAGGGCGACTCGCCGCAGGCGAAGGCACTGGGTTCCTGGGTGGCGAAGGTGAAAGAAAACTGGACGACCGCGAGCCGCAGGGCCCAGGTGTTCGACGGCCCCGGGGAGCGCCTCGCCAAGCTCCTAAAACTCAAAGCCGGTGAGACCGGCTTCGATAAGGCGGCGGCACACGTCCTTCGTACGAGCCGCGCGACGGGGCCACAGCGTTTGGCCGCGCTGCTCCAACTGCTCGACGAGGCCGATAAGGGGGATCTGAACCAGGTATGCGTCAGAAGGATCGCATTCCTGTGTCCTGCCAGGCCTGACAGCGAAACCCGCCCAACGAGCGAGGCCCTCGCGTCGAGCCAGGTGGTGAAACGCCAGGAGGAGGTGCGCAGATACCATCGAATGCCCCGCTCGGAAGCGCTCGAGGCGGCATCGGATCTGAAACTCGGCCTGTTCCTAACGCAACCCCCCACACAGTTCCTGAAAGGGCAGGATGCCGCGAAGGAGCTGTCGAAGAAGTTCGCACAGGCGGCGGCGAGGCATCCCGAACTCAAGAAGGCCTCCGCAAAGTTCCAGAAGCATCTCGCCATCTGCGGCGGCAAGCTGAAGATACCGGCGCCGGGGCGGAAGCCGAGCGGCCTCTATCCGCTAGCGGCGGTCTTCAAGTACTTCCCGTGCCGTGAAGCACTCGATGCCTTCCTCCAAGCGACCAAGACGCTCGCCGAGGGTAAGGACAAGATCAAGGCCGAGGATGCCATAGACGATGCCCGCGTCGGCGACAAGCCGCACTTCGACTATTTCACCAACCTAGCACTCGTCCCCGGCGGCGACGGCGGCAGGGAGACGCGGGCGGTCTGGTTCGAGTACGACCTCGCCGCCTTCATCGAGGCCCTCAAGGCACCCCATCGCTACTACCAGGACACGCTCAAGCGCGAAGCGGCCGCGGAAGGGCTGCGCAGACGGATCGCGGCGATGGATGGGCGGGGTTGCGAGGCATCCGGCGACGACGAGGCCGGCGAACCGCTGCCAGGATTCGAGGGCGACGAACGCATCCGGCTTCTGCAAATCATCGTCCGTGACAAACTGAAATGGGTGGCCGAGGCGGAGGGCGGGGATGCGGACCCCGAGGAGAGGGAATACACGATCCGGGGGCGAACGCTACGCGGGTTCGGGGAAATCAAGCGCCGCTGGCGTGCCGCCGCCGAGGACGGGCGCGCCAAGGAGAATCATCTCTTGGACATCCTCGCCGCGGAGCAGACGGAGCACAGGGATGACTTCGGGAGTTCTGCGCTCTACCGCGAGCTTGCGAAGCCGATGTTCCACCCCATCTGGCGCGATGAGGGGACGCAACCCTGGCACGCCGAGGATCCGCTCCGGGCGTGGCTCGCCTACAACGACCTCAAGGCCGAGCTCGTGGACAAGGAGCAACCGATACGTTTCACACCCGCCCATCCGGAATGCTCGCCCCGGTTCTTCATATTCCCGAAGAGGAGCGAGTCGAAACCTAAGAAGGGGGAGCGGATCGCCCGGAAACCCGGCCTGCTGTCACGGCACGAGCCGGGCCAACTAGCGTTCACCGCCGGTATAGTGTCGCCGACCGCCGGCGGCCTCTCTCCGAAGGTCGCCCGGATCCATTATGCCGCCCCGCGCCTCTGCCGCGACCGGATCCGGACCAGCGGGGACAGCGACCTCCACGAGGCCCCCTGGGTGCAGCCGATGATGGCGGCGCTCGGACTCGCGGAATCGCCCGAACGAGTGAACTTCGCCAACTGCCGCATCACGCTCGAGCCGACGAGCCCTTCCGACATCCAGCTCGTGTTCCCGCTCGAGGTGGGTGCGGAGCGCATCAAGAAGGCCATTGCATCGGCATTCTCATGGGAACGACAGTTCAATATGCAGCCGGAGGGAGTCGGCTTCTGCAACGCCTCGCTACGATGGCCGCACGAGAAACAGCTATCGAAGGCGCCTTCTCCGTGGCACAAGGAGGTGGACGAGTTCCGCTGCATCGCGGTCGACCTCGGCCAGCGCAACGCGGGGGCGTATGCCCGTATCTGCGTGAGAAGTGGGAGGAACCCCGGCAAGCGTCCGTCACGTGCGATCGGGGAGACCGGCGGCAGGCGGTGGCGGGCGGAGTTGGAGAGGGCGGGTCAGTTCCGTCTCCCCGGCGAGGACGCGAGGATCTGGCGCGAGAAAAGCAAGCTCGATGCCCGACGACCGGACGACTCGGGCCTGGAATTCGATTTCCGCGAGGAGCTGTGGGGCGACCGCGGCCGGCCCGCGAGGGACTGGGAGGCGGACGACACCGCGGAACTGATGCGGCTTCTCGAGGCGCCTGCCGAGGACGAGCGGCATTCGATCCTGGATAACGGATGGCGCCGGGAATTGAGTTTCCCGGAGCAGAACGACAAACTGCTGATCGCTGTGCGGCGTTTCCAATCGCGCATCGCGCGGCTCCATCGCTGGTGCTGGATGCTCAGAGGCGACGACAGGCAGAAGGACATCGCCTGGACGGAGATCACGGAATGCGAGGATGTGCGCTTGGTGCCGGCCGAACTGCGCACGGCTGCCAAGAAGCGCGATCCCCGCGTGAAGGAGGGATTGGAGCGTCAGCTCCGCGAAAGGATCGAACTCGCCCCGGACCTCCTCGTGCGGATCGCCAACCGCGTCCTGCCGTTGCGCGGCCGTTCCTGGCGCTGGGAGCGGCATCCCTCTTCGACTCCCAGGAACACCCTGCATCACCTCACCCAAAGTGGTCCCCCCCTAGACAGCGGCAAGAGGCCGGTATGGCTCCGTGGGCAGCGCGGGCTTTCGTTGAGACGCATCGAGCAGATCGAGGAGCTGCGGAAGCGTTTCCAGTCGCTCAACCAGTCGCTACGACGCGAGGTGGGTGGGAAGGCGCCCATCCGCAGGGACGAGGCCGTCCCCGACACCTGTCACGATCTGCTCGAGAAGCTGGCCAATCTCAAGGAGCAGCGGATCAACCAGACGGCGCATATGATCCTCGCCGAGGCCCTCGGCCTCCGCCTCGCCCAGCCCGCCCCGGACAAGAAGGCGTTGCGCCAGCGGCAAGACCAGCACGGCGCCTACGAGAAGATACTGGACGGGCAGGGACGCTGGCTCGGGGTCGCGGACTTCATCGTAATCGAAAATCTTTCGCGTTACAGGGCGAGCCAGGGCCGCGCTCCGCGAGAGAACAGCCGCCTTATGAAGTGGTGCCACCGCGCCGTGCGGGACAAGCTTAAGCAACTCTGCGAGGTGTTCGGGCTGCCCGTGGTCGAGACGCCGGCGGCGTACTCGTCCCGATTCTGCTCCCGCAGCGGGGTCCCCGGGTTCCGCGCGGCCGAGATCGCCGCGGGCTTCACGAAGGACGGGCAGTGGCGCTGGATCGCCGCGAAGAAGGACGAGCACGGGCGCCCCACAGGTGAGGCACAGAGATTGGCCGCGCTCGATCGGCAGCTCGCGGAGGCGCAGATCGCCCTCGAGAAGTCCTTGGTCGGGGAACGGCGCCCGGGGCCCTGTCCGAAGCGCACTCTGCTCGTCCCTTCGGCGGGCGGCGGGATTTTCGTGCCTATCGTGGATGCCGTGAAACGTTCCGAAATGCAGCCCGCCCTCGCGCAGGCCGATGTGAACGCCGCCATCAATCTCGCGCTACGCGCCGTGGCCGATCCCCGAATCTGGGAGATCCATCCCCGCCTGCGCACTATGCGCGCCGGCATCGGGCAGACCGGCAAAGGCAAAGGGTCGGCGAACAGGACGCCGGGCACGGATGAAATGCGGTTGCTGACTCGCGAGAAACGACGATACGGGGAAAAGGGGCCGGCGATTGCCGTCCATCGATCCGACAGTGCCGGTAAGAACGATACCGCCCAGCCCAACTTCTTCGCGGACCTAGCCGGTCTGGCAGGCCTCGCGGAGAAGCTCAGCGGGGAGAGCCGCGAGCATCGCTGGCTGCGCGACGAATGGACGACCGCGGACATCCAGGGCGAGGAAGGCGCACCGGAGCTCGTCCACGGCAAGTCGTTCTGGGGCTGCGTGAAGGCCGCGCAGTGGAGCCGTATCCAGGAGATCAACGGCCGGAGATTGTCCAAGTGGCGCACGAAATGATATCCCGTGCCCCTCATAATCGATGAGCGACGCGGCATTGCGAACCGACGGCTCGTTTGATGCGCAGCCCAAGCTGAATGTGCGCGGTCTCCACAACTACGCCTATTGTCCCCGCCTATTCTACTATCAATGGGTGGAGAACATCTTCCAGCACAACGCCGATACGGTGGAGGGGGGGTATGCCCATCGTGCCTCGGATCGTCCCACCTGCTTCGATGAACTCAAGGATGCAATCGAACTGCCCGAGGATTCCTCGATCAGATCGATGCACATTGAAAGCGACACATACGGCCTTGTAGGAGTCGTGGATCTCATCGAAACGCGTGCGGGCGGCGTGACGGTAATCGATTATAAGAAAGGCGTTGCATGGCGCGATGCACACGGCAATCGCGTTGCGAAGGAGCCTGATGCCGTTCAAGTCGTGGCCTACGCTCTGCTGCTCCGAGAAAGCGGCCACATTCCTCGGGAAGCGTTCATCTATTACGCGGCGGAGAAACGGCGTGTGTCGGTGGACATCTCCGAGGAAAGAATCAACGCCTGCGTCGAGAAAATCGTGGAGGCCAAGTCCTTAGCGTCTCGTGGCGAATGTCCACCCCCGTTGGAGGATGATCCACGCTGCCTGTACTGCTCCGCATATCCCATCTGCCTCCCCGGAGAATCTGCCTTCTGGCGGCTCGCAAAGGATGGAAACGTTGCGATCAAGAGAGCCCCCCGCCCAGACAACGATGAAGGGGAGATTTTAGTAGTGCAAACACCGGGAGCGACCGTCGGACGTAGGGGCGGCGAGATCACGGTGTCACTGAATGGCGAGATAGTCCGCAAACTCCCTTCCCGTCAGTTGCGTGCTGTGTATCTTTATGGTGCGGTTCAACTCACCGCGGCGGCGGCGCAGACGCTCCTGGAACTCGGGATCGACGTGTCATTCTTCGCCCCTTCGGGACGCTTTCTCGGGCTTCTGCGCGGACTTCCCGCATCCGGAGTGGACGCGCGCCGCGGGCAGTACCGTCTCTTTGAAGATGCACGAACGTGCCTCGGGGTCGCACGCGAAATCATACGCGCGAAGATTCACAACCAGCGCGTGATGCTAATGCGGAACGGGGATGCGCCGGAACCTTTGCTGGCGCAGCTTGCGGATCTTAAGGACAGAGCGGTCAAGGCGATGGGGATGAAAGAATTGTTGGGTGTGGAGGGTATGGCCGCGGCCCTCTACTTCGAGCAGTTCAACGGTATGCTGAAAGCCAACGAACATCGCCTTTTTGAGTTCCACGCTCGCAATAGACGCCCCCCGCGCGATCCGGTCAACGCGCTTCTATCGATGGGATACAGCATCCTCTGCAAGGAGGTCACTGGGATCTGCCATGCGGTGGGTCTCGATCCATTCCTCGGCGTTATGCATCAGCCACGCTATGGCAGGCCGGCATTGGCGCTCGACTTGATGGAGGAATTCCGGCCGCTCATCGCCGATAGCGTCGCTATTAGTATGATCAACCGCAGCGAGGTCAACCGGGGCGATTTCATCATCAGCGCTGCAGGAGTATCCTTGGACGAGCAAGGGCGGCGCGCCTTTTGGGAATCCTATTGCCGCAGAATGGAAACGGAAGTTGCCCATCCCCATTTTGGATATCGGATGCCCTATCGGCGGATGCTCGAAGTCCAAGTAAGACAGATGTGGCGGTTTGTCAGAGGCGAGGCGAACAATTACATCGGCTTCACCACTAGATAGATATGCCGAGAATACGCTATCTCGTCTGTTACGATATCGCAGACCCCAAACGGTTGCGTAGAGTGGCTAAAGTTCTCGAGGCATATGGCAGGCGTCTCCAGCTATCGGTATTCGAGTGCTCCCTGGACAAGCAAAGGTATACCCAGGCCAAAACAGAGCTGGCCGAAATCCTGAATCACGCGGAGGACCAAGTGCTATTCGTCTCACTGGGAACATCGGGCGATGATTCCAGTATCCTGATAGAAGCGATGGGGCTTTCTTACACCGGTCGACCGCGAGTTACAGTAATTTGATTGTATAAAGGGCTATCTCTGCTATCATAGCCATTGGCTAAGGCCATCGATCACAACCCTTCCGCCATTGGGGTTGCAAGTTCCTTGAAATCGCTTGCGGGGCGAGCGCGGAAATTGCCTCCAGCTCGATCTGGGACGCTCGCGTGCTGTATCTCCTTGATCCGTAGTTGGATATGGGTGACTGGGGCCTCCCATAACACCTTCGATATGTCGTGAAGGAGGGGTGCTCGCTTGGGTTGAGTTTACCCCTTCAAGGCCAATGGCTTCTGAAGGCTAGGGCGGCATCCGCAGCGGATTCTCGGAGCTTGAGGCGGGCCAACCCACTTAGCCGCGCTGTAATCGCCCCATGCGGCATCCGCAGCGGATTCTCGGAGCTTGAGGCGGAGTGACGCTCGACGATGATGAGCTCGACGAAGAGGCGGCATCCGCAGCGGATTCTCGGAGCTTGAGGCGGAGATTCCAGAAGTCAGACCAGGAGCATGAGGGCAGCGGCATCCGCAGCGGATTCTCGGAGCTTGAGGCGGATACTGGCGGCCTTGCGTTTGTCCTTCAAAAGATGCGGCATCCGCAGCGGATTCTCGGAGCTTGAGGCGGCAGAGCGGATCATCCGGGATGATAAGGTTTTCGGCGGCATCCGCAGCGGATTCTCGGAGCTTGAGGCGGTCTACTCCACCGTTGCAGTGGGGGCAGACGGAGGGCGGCATCCGCAGCGGATTCTCGGAGCTTGAGGCGGAGCTATCGCGGCTCCGTATTCGGGGTATATCTTCGCGGCATCCGCAGCGGATTCTCGGAGCTTGAGGCGGGCCCTGGCCCTCGCGATGAGCGCATCGATATTGAGCGGCATCCGCAGCGGATTCTCGGAGCTTGAGGCGGCTGTAGCCCTGTACCCATCGCGGTAGTAAAACCAGGCGGCATCCGCAGCGGATTCTCGGAGCTTGAGGCGGGCAGCGCATCCAGCAACACCACGACAGGATGATGCGGCATCCGCAGCGGATTCTCGGAGCTTGAGGCGGGAGCAATGAGAGAGCATGTGGTCAAGGGGAAGGCGCGGCATCCGCAGCGGATTCTCGGAGCTTGAGGCGGCTGAAGGTTCTCGGTCTCTTGGCCGAGTTTGATGGGCGGCATCCGCAGCGGATTCTCGGAGCTTGAGGCGGGCATTGCTTCTTGCGGTCCACGGTGATGAGTTCAGCGGCATCCGCAGCGGATTCTCGGAGCTTGAGGCGGAGGAGCCCGACGCCGTTCACGAGCCGTTCGATCCGCGGCATCCGCAGCGGATTCTCGGAGCTTGAGGCGGTTGCATAGGGTGAAGGGAGATTTTGCATGCCGACGCGGCATCCGCAGCGGATTCTCGGAGCTTGAGGCGGTCCGGCGTGTATCCGACGAGGAGACGTTCGACCTGCGGCATCCGCAGCGGATTCTCGGAGCTTGAGGCGGAGCAGGGCGGCAGCGTTCAGGTCGACGCCGATTGCGCGGCATCCGCAGCGGATTCTCGGAGCTTGAGGCGGTACATCAGCACGGACGGCGAGTACAAGGAGACGCGCGGCATCCGCAGCGGATTCTCGGAGCTTGAGGCGGCAGTCGACCGTGATGCCGCGCCACTGCCGCCAGAGCGGCATCCGCAGCGGATTCTCGGAGCTTGAGGCGGCGTAAAGTGCGGCGAGGAGGAGAAGGAGAACGTGGCGGCATCCGCAGCGGATTCTCGGAGCTTGAGGCGGAATGCTGGTCGCGCCTCGTCTACGACGGCGACAAGCGGCATCCGCAGCGGATTCTCGGAGCTTGAGGCGGGTCCGGCGTTGCGGCAGTCCGTCTTGGGAAGACGCGCGGCATCCGCAGCGGATTCTCGGAGCTTGAGGCGGCCTGTAGCATATCGGCATATTGTAGCAGGAGTTATGCGGCATCCGCAGCGGATTCTCGGAGCTTGAGGCGGGCACGAAGGATCGCCCAGGACGAGGCGGCCGAGAGCGGCATCCGCAGCGGATTCTCGGAGCTTGAGACGGGCAGAAGGGCATTGACGACATCGCGCCGATGGTAGCGGCATCCGCAGCGGATTCTCGGAGCTTGAGGCGGGAAACTGAAGGCGATCCAGTTGCGTTGCTAACAGAGCGGCATCCGCAGCGGATTCTCGGAGCTTGAGGCGGAAACGCCGGGTTGCGCAGATCGCCGCGCGTATTGGCGGCATCCGCAGCGGATTCTCGGAGCTTGAGGCGGACTTGCCTCCCTTCTTCTCAATCCTGTTCCCATGCGGCATCCGCAGCGGATTCTCGGAGCTTGAGGCGGTACCGCTTCTGCCGCTGCTCGCAATATCGCTCTCGCGGCATCCGCAGCGGATTCTCGGAGCTTGAGGCGGAAAGGCTACCAGGCCGCCCGCACGAGATGGATCAGCGGCATCCGCAGCGGATTCTCGGAGCTTGAGGCGGTACGCCGGGCCTACAGAGGCGAATCTGAAGTGGAGCGGCATCCGCAGCGGATTCTCGGAGCTTGAGGCGGTGCTCCTCGTACGTCGGCGCGCATACCCGGATCCGCGGCATCCGCAGCGGATTCTCGGAGCTTGAGGCGGAATAAGAACGATGATACTACCCGCACATTCGCGTTCGCGGCATCCGCAGCGGATTCTCGGAGCTTGAGGCGGGACGTACTCCTTCATCGCGTCGAGCTTGTTTTTCGCGGCATCCGCAGCGGATTCTCGGAGCTTGAGGCGGTAATCAAGACAGCACAATTATGCGTCTGAGGGAACATCAGGTTATTACGTCCGACTGCCGGATCAGGTTAAATGTCATATTATGAAAGTGAAAAGATATCGAAACTCGATCCGGACTATTCCTGCATATGCGCTTCGCAAAAAATGGAGAAGATGGTTGCCCAGGTTAAAGGACGATATTTCTAACCTTTATCACGACTTGCAGATATATAAAGATTTAGTCGAGATCATAAAGGCTAATCCAGAGACTCTTAACCCGCCAGTATTTTTCAACTGGGCGGAAAACAATTTCCTCGCCATTTTTTGTGTCGGGATTCGCCGTCTTGCTGATACAGACTTACGATCCATATCCCTCTATCGCCTTCTACAAGAGATTTCTTGGCGACCTGATATAGTTAGCCGTCGTAGTTATGTGATGCTACAAAGCCGGCGCGGAATCAATGCGTCTAGGTACAAAGATATCCTCAACCCCTTTAATGCTTTTGATGAGGTTGCTGTTAAGGATAAGTCGCGAATATCAGAGAAGCTGGTGAAAAGAGATCTGGATGATCTCAAGAAGGTTGAAGACAGAATCAAACTTTTGGTGGATAAGCGTATTGCTCATCATGCCCCGTTAAGCCAGATAAGGAAGTTCCCTAAAAAACGGCAGATCGAGGAAGCTCTTGAATTCTATGACCACCTTCTGGCCAAGTATTATACGTTACTCACCGGGGAGGGGTATTCTACCTTCTACGCAACTCCCCAATACGATTGGCGCATTGTGTTTCAAAGGCCGTGGATGAGCTCTGATCCGCGAAAAAAACCACCGCATTACAATGGACCTAAGCTGGTCTAGATTTAGGCACAAGGTGAAAAACCGGGGTCACCTCGACTATTGACTGAGCGCCGGATACTACACTGCTATTGTTGTTGTGGGGGCAGGAGGCGGGTAGAGTAGTTCCAGAAGCAGTTCAGTCACTAGTCGAGGTGACCCTTGCGCTGTTCGTGGGCAAGATAACGCCGGAGGTATGGAACCGTCTTGACTTGCCCCCCGAAAACTGGGCCAGTTGCATTTAGAGCAAAGCGATCAGGGCGAGGAAGCAAAGAGGACGTTAGTGCCGTCTGAGCCGGAACCCATCATTGGCCGCGGGGTGAGCCAAAGGTTTTGATCTCGAAAGGAGGCCATCATGCACGCAGCAAAGATGTCGGCAGTCGTGGCGTGTCTGCTGCTGATGCTCTCCTTATCCACTGTCAGCGCACAGACATACACCCAATACGGCAACACGTATTACGGTTCCGACGGCAGTTCCTATAGCCGGTATGGGAACACCCTGTACGGGAGCGATGGAAGTACGTACAGCACGTACGGCAATACCACCTATGGGAATGACGGCAGTTCATACACCAGGTATGGAAACACGATTTACGACAATAGAGGCAAGAACTGGACGACGTACGGCAACACCACGTATGGTTCGGACGGCTCTACCTGGTCTCGATACGGGAATCAGATTTATCGCAACAATTGAGGTGACCCTGGTGCTGTTACCAGTCGGCAGCCCGAGCAATACGCGAACGAACTGCATCTGGACAACATCGGCGAGGGCCCCTTCTCGCCGGCGCTGAAGGGCCAGGAACTGCTCCTGGAGGTCCGGGGTTTCGTGGGAGCAGAACGGCGCGGGAAGGGGAGAGCCATGGGCCTTCGGGACGACACGGAGAAGTACGTCCGGAAGCTCCAAGGAACTTAGGCACGGCAAGCCGGAATGGAATCTGTTGTGATGGAGTCAGTTACTTCTGAATGGCAAAGGCGATATCAAATTCGGCCTTGACAAATTCGCTATTCGCGAATAGCGTATCTAGTTGAGGATTAAAGTATAAGCATTGAACACTGGTTGGCGCAACGTTGTGAAGCCGGGGTGTCGTATGTTAGGTTTGACTTGAGTCATTCGCTATTCGCGAATAGCGTATCCGGGTAGCTATGAAACCACAAGACATACTAGTCGTTTTGAAGTTGCTGTCGTCCTCTTGGCCAGGGAGTTATGCGGCCATGGGCGAGCAGATAGGGTTGAGTGCTTCCGAGACCCATGCGGCGTTCCGCAGGGCACGGCAGAGCGGGCTGATTCATCCGGAACAACCATCGCCCGTAAAATCGGCCCTTGCCGAATTCTTATTGCACGGACTCAAATACATATACCCCGTCAAGCCTGGCCATAGGACTCGGGGCACACCTACGAGTTTTGCCGCATCACCCTTGGCCGCGGAGTTTGCGTCATCGTCATCGTCGGAGAACGTACCAGTCTGGCCTGACCCGGAAGGCACACAGTCTGGATATGAGTTCAAGCCGTTGTACCAATCCGTGCCGCTGGCCGCAAAAAGAGATGCGCGACTGTACGAATGGCTCGTGCTTGTTGACGCAATCAGAGGCGGGCGTGCCCGTGAGAGGGAACTGGCGGCAAGGATGATCGCCAAACGTTTGGGCTATGGCAAACCATATTGACCTTCAGGCCGTGGCGATAGTCGCCAGGCGCTTGGAGCCATTGAACACCAAATGCGTGTTCACCGGCGGCGCGATAGTCCCGCTACTGCTTGATCATCCCGGGTTGGTTGCAGCCCGAGAGACGAAGGACGTGGATGTAATCATCGAGGTCCAAACACGTCTCAAGTTGTGGGAGCTTGAGGAACGACTCCGCAAGCTCGGTTTTAAGAATGACAGTGCCGAGGGGGCGCCGAGGTGTCGATGGATAGTCGATGGCATCCATGTGGATGTAATGCCCTCGACAGACATTCACGGTGAGTTTGGTGATAGATGGTTTGAGATTGCGATCCGGACGGCAACGCTGAAACGAATCGACGATATGCAGATATGGGTCGTGAGTGCGCCGTGTCTCATGGCGACGAAGCTGGATACTTTCCTGGACCGAGGCAATGACGATTATGCGATGAGCCACGATATTGAAGACCTCATTACCATCGTGGACGGTCGCGAGACTTTGAAGAGCGAGATCGCAGAATCATCAGATTGCCGTCAGTTCATCGGGGATGGATTCACGCGCTTGCTCGCCAGTCCCAAGTTCCGAGACAGTATACAGGGCCACCTGCTGCCGGATGAGGCGAGCCAACGACGGCTTCCTCTTATTCTCAAGAGAATGGATGAAATTGCAGCCCTTACGAGTTGATGGCCAGAGAGTTGATGCAGAGGGTGTATGACAGACTATGAGATACACATCCCCGCACAAGCCCGATAGATGCCCCGCATGCGGCTCGCGGAGGATCGCGGACATCCTCTACGGTTACCCCGCCTTCTCCAAGGAACTGGAAGCCGACGTGGCCGCGGGGCGCGTCATGCTCGGGGGATGTTGCGTGACCGGCGACGACCCGGCATGGGAGTGTTTGGATTGCCATATCGGAATCTACGACAAAAGGAAATGACAGGGATACTAGATACCCGCGAAGAGTCGCGAAGAGTCGGGGTCTGACGCTGCTGCTGTTCTGCTGTATGCATTGACTGCGCCGTCGATGCGTGCGATACTACTTAAAGAGGTGAGGGTAGTCTGTGGTCGTGAGGCCGCAGTCAGGAGACGATGGGGCAGTACGGAGCATCTCTTCTGGCTACGGTCTTTCTTTGTGCGCGGGCGGCGAATGCGCCGCTGCGGCCCCCGGAGCGGGATGGCGTTTACTCCCGGAAACTGGTATCACGCGCCGTCGGCGCAGATCACCACCGCGGACAACCTGATTTTCTCGAGGGCCGTGGGCCGGAGGGCGCTCCAAGCGCAGCAAGCCCGCGCCCGTCACGCGCGTCGCCCCCTGCAGGAGGCGTGCTCACAACCGTGAAGAAGAAACATAGATCGCCAGCGCGCTCCGCCCGCGCGGGGAAGGACGCGGACGCCGTCCCTCCAGATGCCGCCCTGGAGCGCCTGCGGATGGCGCTCGATGCCGCCGGGATGGTCACCTGGGATTGGGATGTGGGCGCGCATACCATCCGCTACTCCGACAACGTCCCGGCGCTCGCCCGGGGAACGGACGTGAAGCCGTACTGCACCACCGACGGCCTGATCGCGTTGGTGCATCCCGACGACCGGGACCGCATCCGCGCCGCCATCCACCGGGCGGTGACGATGCAGGAGCCGTACGACTGCGAATACCGCGTGCGCATGCTCGACGGCCGCTACCATTGGATCCACGGGAAAGGGAAGCGCGTCATCGTCCGGGGCGGCGCGCTCGTCCGCGTGTTGGGCGTTTCGCAGGATATCACCGCGCGCAAGCAGGCCGAGCAGGAGCTCGAGAGGAGGACCCGCCAGCTCGCGGAGCTCGCCTCGGCGCTGAGCATGGCCGAGCACCGCGAGCGCCGGCGACTCGCGGACCTGATCCACGACGGGATGCAGCAGCTCCTTGTCGGCGCCCGGATGCAGGTGCAGAAGCTGCTCGCGGGGGAGCGTGGAACGTGGCGGAATCAGCTCGACGGCCTCGACAAGACGCTGGGCGAGACGCTCGACCTGGCGCGCTCCATGATGAGCAACCTCGCGCCTCCCGTCCTGCTGCACCGGGACCCCGTTTCGGCGTTTGTTTGGCTCGCGAGCATCATGCGCACGCGCCACGGCCTGTCGGTCGCGCTGCGGACGGACCGCCGCCTCCCCCGGATGCCGGAGCCGCTCCTCCTGTTCGTCTTCACCTCCGCCCGGGAGCTGCTCATAAACGTGGCGAAGCACGCCGGGGCGCGAAGGGCCGCCCTCTCCCTGCGGCGCTCCTCGGGCAATCTCCTGCTCGAGGTGCGGGACCGGGGGAAGGGGTTCGACCCCGCCGCCCTCCCGCCGCCGGGCGGCGACGGCGGGTTCGGCCTCTTCAGCATACGGGAGCGCGCCGAACTGCTCGGGGGCACGCTCTCCGTGGGGTCGGTCCCGAAGCGCGGGACACGCGTCCTCCTCTCGCTCCCGCTGACGCGGGAGGCCCCGGCCGCCGCGCAGGGGGGCGCGGCCGAGCGCGCGCCGGGCGGCGAACGTCGCGCGGCCGGGCGGCGTCCCCGCCGGCCGCGACGGGGCTCGCCCGTCCGTATCGTCCTCGCCGACGACCACCTCACGGTGCGGGAGGGGTTGCGGCAAATGATCGAGATGGAGGACGGCTACCGGATCGTCGCCGAAGCCGACAACGGGCGCGAGGCGATCATGTGCGTGGAGCGGCACTCCCCGGACATCGTCATCATGGACGCCCGGCTGCCGGTCATGGACGGCATCGAGGCGACGCGCATCATCGCGAAGAGGTGGCCGCGCGTAAAGGTCCTCGGCCTCTCCATGCACGACAGCGATTCGCCGATCGGGGAGGGATTCCGCGCCGCGGGGGCGGTCGCCTACGTCCCGAAGGCGGCACCGCCGAAGGAGTTCCTGCGCGCGCTCCGCTCCTGCCTCCCCGGCCGTCCGCGGCGATGATCCGTCGTCGGGCCGGTCCCGATGGCACCCGGGCGACAGCGCCGGGGTCAAACTTTACTTCCCGGGCACAAACGCTGCGGCCGGGCTTCGCGTTAGGCATCCATGGCATACGGCTTCTCACGGAGGGGGCAGGTGAGCGTCACGGTCCGTGCATCAGTCCGGATCGACAGGCCTCCAGAAGACGTTGCCTCGGTCTTGCTCGACGCCGACAAGGCCGTCTTATGGACCACAGCCCTGGAAAAGTTTGAGATCCTCGCAAGGCCTCCCGGCCTGGTCGGCTCCAGGGCACGTCTCCACTACCGACAGGGCGCCAGGCGCTATGTCATGGAGGATGAACTGCTTCAGGCAGAGCCGAATCGGAGATACGTGTCCAGGGTCACAGGGGATGCGATCGAGGCGCACGTGGAGACGATCCTTACGCCGATCAGCGGGGCCACTCGAGTCGACGTGCGATGGGCTGGTTCAGGTAAGCCCCTTCTTCTCCGTCTCCTATTGCCGTTCATGCGCAGATCCATCGCCCGGCAAGCGCAGAAGGACCTGGTGAAGCTCAAGGCCCTGGTCGAATCAGAGTGGCGCGGAAAGGACCGGGGGCAGGGCTCGGCTGATGACCAAGCGGAACATATCGAGGCCGAATAGGATCGGGGCGCACCAGTGTTTTGTACAGCTGCGCAGCTCCCTCGCAATCGCACATCGTGTTGTCCGGGTGACCCGTTCAAAATCCCCGGAAAATCCCCGGAAAACGTTGAACCCCGAGGGAAGGGATGGTATAGTATTTTAAAAGCGGCCTCCGGACGGTTGCGGCGGAGGAATGATCTCGCGAGCCAACGTAGCTCAACTGGCAGAGCAGCGCATTCGTAATGCGCAGGTTATCGGTTCGATTCCGATCGTTGGCTCCATTACTTCAGTCGGTGGCGCGCAGTTTCTTGTTTCCAGGGACAGTCGGGAGAGCAAGGACAGTCGGGACAGTGGGGACAGTGAAAGAATAGGGGAGGGCCGGCGGCCCTCCCTTCGTGTTTTCCGTCCTGATCCCGGCTTCCCGCCCACCAGACGGAGGACAGGTCGGCGGGATGACGGCGATCGGCGTTTCCGGTTTCTCGTTTCGCGTTTTCAGAAATGCGGGGGAACGATGAGAAGGGCGGCGGTGCTGACAACGTGCCTGGCGCTGTGCGGGTGCGCGGCGTCGCGGGGCGCGGCGCCGTTTTCGGTGGATGTCGACGTGCGGGATGCGGACGGGTCCACCCCGCTCATGAAGGCGGTCTTCATCGGGAACCGGCAGTTCGCGGAGACGCTCATCGCGCACGGGGCGGACGTGAACGCCCGGAACGCGCACGGGAGCACGCCGCTGATGATCGCCGCGCACGCGGGGAGGAACGAGATCGCCCGGCTCCTCATCGAGAATGGCGCGGACGTGAACGCGCGGGTGAACGGGGAGAACGTCGCCCTCGCCATCGCGAACGAGCAGGGGAACGACGAGCTCGTGCGGATGCTCGAAGAGGCGGGGGCGCGGCTGCACCCCGCATCCGGGACTCCGGCTGTTTCCACGGAATGAGAAGGCGAAGCGCGTCCCCCCGCCCGCCCGCGAGAGGGGGGCCCGGATGACGAACCCCGATTCGAACGCATCCGCGAGGCGCGGATAGCCGGGCGCGCGAAGAGCGTCCCGTGGCTGTCGGGGGGGATCGGGACGCCGTCGCGGCGGCGGATCGCACGGCAGCGGAGCGATCCCCTGGAAGATCCGCGGCGCGCGGGACGGCGCGATCCCCGCACGCAGCGGCGGGAAGCGGCCCCGACGCGGCGCGCCGGAGGGGGGCATTCTCCGCGACCCTGCGCCGCGGGGAAGCGGAGCTTCCGCCGGCCGCGCGGAAAAGGAGCCCCGACGCGGCGTCTTCGGGTATACTATCGGCGCACCCGATGAAACGCGCCCTTGAATGGCTATCCGTCGCCGCGGTGATCTCGCTCGCGGCGGTCCTCCGCTTCACGGACGCATCCTCCCTGCGCGATCTCGCCATCGTGCCCGACAACGCGCAGTACGCCGTCGGCGGCTGGAACCTCGCCCGCGGCCGCGGGCTCTGGATCTACATCAACGACCTGAAGCTTCCGCTCCAGTACCCGTGCGGCTTCCCGCTGATTTTGGCCGTCTTTTACCTCGCGACAAACGCCGCGCTGCACCAGGCGGTCCACCTGGTGCACCTGTTCGCTCTCGCGACGATTCTCCTGGTCTACCTCTTCGCCCGGAGCGTGTTCGGGAGGAGGATCGCCCTTCTCGCGTCGCTCCTCCTCGCCGTCGCGCCTTCCTCAGTCGGGTACAGCCAGGTCCTGATCAGCGACATGGTCTCCAACGCGTTCATCGTCGCCGGGCTCTGGCTGGCCTGGCAGGCGGCGGCGCGAAATGACACGCGGCCGGGGCCCTGGGCCGCGGCGGGGGCGCTGTGCGGCTTTTCAGCCGCGGTGCACCTGCTGAGCGGTCTCACCGTTGTCCCGCTCGCCGCGGCGTCCCTCTGCGGCGCCTGCGGCGGCCGGCGGCGTTTCCCCGCGCCGCTTCTCTGGGCGCTCGCGGGGTTCGCGGCCGGTTTCTCCCCCGTGCTTGTCTGCAACGCCGTCGCCTTCGGGAATCCGTTCCGCAGCGGCTACGACTACTGGGCGCGATGGGGTCAGGGGCAGCGCAACTTCTCCCTTGCCTACGCCTGGAGGAACACGGCGGTCTCGGAGCGCGGGGACGGGAGGGGGAACCTCGGGTTCTTCGTCTGGCATTTCCTCGGCAGGAGCTGGCCCACGCTCTTCGCGCCGTATTTCTTGACCGTTCTTCCCTTCGCTGCCGCGGGGGCGGCGGCCGGGATCGTTCCGACGCGCCGGTGGGCGGCGTTGCCGATCGGCGTTCTGGCGGCCGCGGCAACGGCATGCGCGCTCCTCTTCCCCCTCGCCCCGTGGGTGAACGCGCCGCTCCTCGCCGCCGCGGCCGCGGCGCTTTTCTTCCCCGCCGCACGAGCGGCCGGGCGCGGTGCGCGCCTCTTCGCGCTCATCGCGTCGACGCTTGCCGGATCGGTGGTCCTCGTCCTCCTCTTCTACAGTTTCCAGATGTCCAAGTTCCTCCTCCCGATCGTGCCGCTCGTCTGCATCCTTGCCGCGCGCGGCGTCCTCCTTCTCGCGGAGGCATGCCGAGGCCCCGGCGCCTTCCCGGTGCTGCTGCGCCTTCCCGCGGCGGCGCTGTTCGCCCTCACCGCCTGGGGATGCGCCTTGCCGTTCGCAGGCGGACACTTCTCCCGCCCGGAATTTCCGTGGGGCTGGCACGAGGGGATCGAGCTGCTCGACCGCATCGCCCCGCCTGATGCCATCCTGATCTCCGGGATCGACGGGGTGTTCGTGACGCACTACTTCGTCAAGGAGACGCAGCGGGTCTACGTCCCGACGTCCCGGGATATCGAGTACGTCAGGCACCGGAAGCTCCCGCTCTCGACGGCCATGGATGATCCGGCGTATCTGGCGGCCGCGGCGGCGAAGGGGAGAAGAATCTTCATGGACGGGTTCACCTATCACCAATGGGCCGGAGTGCGGGTGGCGATGGAGAAGCAATTCATCTTCGTCCCGGTGGCGTCGTACCGCGGGGGCGCGCTGCGCCTCTTCGAGCTTCGCCCGCGAGTCGTGCACGGTCCAACCACGTAGGCCGCCTTTCCTGGCACCCGGCGAGGCTTGAATACACAAGGGGGGAACGGTGAGCGGGGGAAGGACGGGCGCGGCGGTTAAGAGAGCAGGCGCCGTTCTGGGGGCGCTGGCGGTGTGCGCCTTCGCCGGGGAGGCCGCGTTGCGCCTGCTGGCCCCGTTCCCCGAGCACGGTTCCCGGGCCATCCACTCGTTCCCCGACACCTACCACCCGCTCCTCGGCTGGACGGGCGTTCCGAATCTCGACACCGTCTTCACGCTCCCGGATTTCAGCCACCGGATCCGCAACAACCAACGCGGCTTCCGGGACCGGGATCACGCGAGGGAGAAGGCCGGGAAGCGCCGGATCGTCGTTTTGGGCGATTCCACCGCGTGGGGGTGGGGCGTCGAGGCGGAGGAGCGGTTCTCCGACCGCATGGAAAGGATGCTCCCGGGTTGGGAGGTGCTCAACCTCGCGCAGGCGGGCTACTCGACGGACCAGGAGCTCCTCGTCCTGGAGACGGAGGGGCTCGCCTATGGCCCCGAGCTCGTCCTGCTCCTCTTCGACCGGAACGACGTGGCGGAGGGGAACAACGCGCGTCTCATCGACAGGATGCAGCCGAAGCCGTGGTTCGAGGAGCGTGACGGCGCGCTGGAACTCCGCGGCGTCCCCGTCCCGCGCGACGCCGTCTACTGGGCCCGGAAGGCGGCGCTCGCCAAGACCTACGGCGGCCCGCCGCCGCGCGGGGGGTGGGAGGGATTCCGCGACCGGGTCCTCGCCCGGTCGCACCTTCACAACTGGATCTCGTTCCGGCTCACGCACCCGGCGCGGAGGGGGGGAGGGGAAGAAGGACGGGAGGACGAGGAGGTCCTCGATGCGAGGATGGGCCTCACGAAACGACTCCTCTCCCGGATGCACCGCCTCTGCGCGGAACACGGGGCGCGCTTCGTCATCGCCGACGTCCCGTCGGAATACTCCCCGTTCCTGGCGCGCTTCTGCCGCCGCGAGGGGATACCGCACCTCGACCTCCGCCCCGCGCTCACGGACGGGCTGCGGCCGGTGCAGCACCGGCGGGTGGGGCACTGGAACCGGCTCGGGCACCGCCTCGTCGCCGGGGCGGCGGTCGACTTTCTGGAGAGGGAGGGGCTTCTGGAGGGACGGGCGGAGAGGCAGGGGGCGCGGAGAGGACCGAGTGAAGGTGTGAAGGCGGGAAGGTGTGAAGGCGCAGGGGTGCGAGAATGCGAGGGTATGAGGGTATGAGGGTGGACGTGAAAACGGATCCGGACGGGCGAGGGAAGGCGACGGGGGGCGCGCCGGCGGCGCGCGACCGCACGGCACTCGCGGCGCGGCTGATCGCCGCGGCGACGCTGGCGCTCGTCTTCGCCCCGTACATCTGGGGGTACCTCAACGCGCCGCCGGGGATGGTCTTCATGGGCTTCGCCGACCACCCGTACGACCAGAACGTCTACCTCTCCTACATTCAGCAGGCGGCGGAGGGCAAGCTCCATACCTGCCGCGACCACACGCTCGAGCCCCAGGCGCGCGCCTGGTTCAACCCCTTCACGTTGATCCTCGGCCGGGCCGCGCGCATCACCGGGGCGACGCCGCTCCAGGTCTACTACGCGGCCATCGCCCTTTACGCCATTCTCCTCCTGCGCGTCGTCTATTGGTTCGCCTCGCTCTTCACCGCGGACCGGCGCGCGCGCCTCTTCGCCTTCGCGCTCTGCGCCCTCTCGTCGGGCTTCTGCTGGCTGATGCCCTACCGGCGCTGGCTCGCCCTCGCCTCGCGCTCGCCGGTCGAGAGCCGGAACATCATCCCGATCGACTACTGGATCGGCGAGACGATCACCTTCGAGACGATGCTCTCCGTGCCGCAGAAGGCCGCGACCGCGCTGCTGATGCTGCTGGCGTTCGGCCTGTTCATCAGGGCGTGCGAGGGCCGCACGGTTTTGCGCGGGATCGGCGCCGGCCTCGCCGCCCTCGCCCTCAGTCTCGTCCACCCGGTCGAGGTCGTCGTCGTCGCGGCGGTCGTCGCCGCCTGCGCCCTCGCCGCCGTCCTGCGCTTCCGGGAGGCGGCCGGCCGAGCCGTCGCGGCGGGAGCGCTTACCGCGGCCACGGCGCTCCCCGCCTTCGCCTATATGGTCTGGCTGTTCAGGACGGAGCCGGTGTTCGTCGAGTGGTCCAAGGAGCGGTTCATCTCGCCGCACCCGCTGAGCTATCTGATCGGGTACGGCCTGCCCCTCCTCCTCGCCCTCCCCGAGATCGTTTGGATCGCGCGCCGGGGGGGGCTCCGCGAGTGGCTCCCCGCCTTGTGGACGATCGCCGTCGCGGCGCTCCTCTACGCCCCGCTCTCGTTCCAGCGGCGCCTCTCCACCGGCGTGCACGTCGCCGTCTGCCTTCTCGCAACGCTCTTTGTCTTCCGCGCCGTCCTCCCGGCGCTCCGGCGGCGGTGCGCGGCCTGGTGGGGGCCGCGGGTCGAGGCGGCCTTCCTCGCGGCGATCGTCATCGCGACCGCGCCGGCCAACCTTGTGAAGATCGCCATCTGCGTCCACGAGATGCGGACGAACCCGCTTGAATTCCACCTCTACCGGGGCGACGTCGAGGCGATGCGGTGGATGATGGAACGGCACAACGAGGACGCCGCCGTGCTCTCCTCCTACAAGAGCGGCCTCTACATCCCGGCCTACACCGGCAACCGGACCTACGTCGGGCACTGGTCCGAGACGCTGCGTTTCGAGGAGAAACGCCGGATCGCCGACTGGGTCCTCCACGCGCCCGGGCGCATGGAGGAGAAGAAAGAATTCCTGAAGGCGCAGGGGATCCGGTACGTCTACTACGGGACCTTCGAGCGGATGCGGGGGCCGTTCGCGCTCGAGGAAGCGCCGTTCCTCGAGACGATCTACGACCGCGGCGGGGTGGCGATCCGGCGCGTCGTCCCCTGACCCCGCCTTTCGTCCGCCTCGGGCCGATTCCGCTTGCGCGCCGCCTCCCGCCGTGCGAGACTGCCGGCGGGGTTGGCGACGGGGGAGCGGCGGCATGAACTCGGCGGGGAGGGGGAACGGGTGGGGCATGGCGCTCCTCGGCGCGATGCTCGCGGCGGGAATGACGGCGTCCGCGATCACGGCGTCGAGAAGCTTCGAGCGGGTGCGGTCCGCGGACCGCACCATCCGGGTGAAAGGCGCGTCGGAGAGAAGGATCGTCTCCGACTGGGCGGTCTGGGAGGCGCGCTTCACGGCGCGGGCGCCGGGGCTCACCGCCGCCTACGAGAAGATCCGCGCGGACCTGGACGCGGTCCTCGCCTACCTCGAACGCGGCGGCGTCCCGCGGGAGGGGGTGGCGGTCTCCTCCGTCTCCACCGATATCAGGTACGGCATGACCGAGAAGGGGGCGGTCACGAACCGCATCGAGGGGTTCGTGTTGGAGCAGACGGTGCGGGTGAGTTCCGGCGACATCCCGCTCGTCACGCGCCTCGCGCGGGACTCCACCGGCCTCATCAAGGACGGGATCGAGTTCTCCTCCCTGCCGCCGAGCTACTACTACACCAAGCTGAACGACCTGAAGATCGCCATGCTCGGCGAGGCCACGAAAGACGCGAAGACGAGAGCAGAGCAGCTCGCCCTACACAGCGGGTGCGAGGTCGGCGCGCTCCGTTCCGCGAGCCAGGGGGTCTTCCAGATCACCCCGGAGTACTCCACCGCGGTGTCGGACTACGGGGTCTACGACACCGGATCGGTCGTCAAGTGCGTCAAGGCGCTCGTCACCGCGGAGTTCTCGATCCGGTGACGGGTTGACCTGGAGGGTCACCCCTCCACGACCTCGATCTCGAGATCCTCATCCTTGACGCTGCTGCACGGGCAGTACTCGAGCCGGTACCGGATCTCCTCCCTGACCTTGTCGAGGGCCTCCTGGCGTGTCGGGGCCCCGGCGCTGCATCTGGGTTCATCGCAGTAGGCGATGAACCTCCCCGAACTCACCTGCACAACCCTGACGGGATAGGGCATCGGATCCGCCTCCTTCTCGCTACCGCAGCAGGAACGGCTGCGACCGGTACCGTCTTCCCTTCCAGCGCACGCCCCTCCCCCCGATCTTCTTCCAAAACGCCCCCGCGAGGATCCCGATGAGCACCGCGGCGCCGAGCGGATGGACGAACACGAAACGCCGGTCCGCGCCGATGAAGGCGTACCCGCGTTCGGCGGCCAGGTGCATCGCCACGAGCTGGGCGAGGGCGAGGCGGGGCCACCGCGGGAGGGCGAGGTAGGGGAGGAACGAGAGGAGGGCGGCCGCCAGTGCCACGACCGGCAGCGCCCAGATGAGGTCGCTGAAGACGAGGAAGAAGATCCGCTCCCAGCCGGCGCGGAGGGAGCGGAGCGAGGAGTACATCCGGCACCGCAGCAGGGCGCGGCCGGGGAGGAGGCGGAACCGGACCCCGGCGCGCTTGGCGTTCTGCGCCAGGGCGATATCCTCGAGCGGGAAGGAGAGCACCGCCGCGTGCCCCCCGATGCGTTCGTAGGCGGCGCGTTCGAAGAGGAAATACTGGCCGTTGGCGAACGCCATCCTCGAGCGGTCGCGGTTGATCCGCCGGAGCGGGAAGAGCAGGAACAGGGCGATGCCGATGACCGGCTGGACGGTCTTTTCCCAGAACCCCTCGCAGGCGGGGGCGGGGAGGAGGGAGAGCGCCCCGACGCCCTCGCGGATCGCCCAGGCGAGGGGGACGCCGATCGAGTGGGGGCCGTGCTCCGTATCGGCGTCCGTGAAGAGGAGCCAGTCGCCGCGCGCCGCGCCCGCCGCGACGGCGAGCGCGTGGCTCTTGCCCGCGCAACCGTCCGGCGGGGGCGGCACCCGCACCGTGTGCACCGACGGGAACCGGGCGCGGAGGATCTCCGGCGTCGAGTCCTCGGACCCGTCGTCGGCGACGATGATCTCGGTGCGCGGGTGCCTCTGGGCGAGGAGGGAATCCAGGCAGCGGCCTATGCAGCGATCCTCGTTGCGCGCCGCCACGAGCACCGAGACGAGCGGCGGGTCCGCGAGCGGCTCCCGCAGCGCCGGGTCGCGCAACAGGTCCTGGCGCGGCGCGAGGAGGGCGGCGAGGTACCGCCGCACCCAGACCGCGAGCACCAGGAGCATCAGAAGCCGCGCCATGGGCCCATTGTAACAGGGCGGCGGGGGGGCGGGGAGGGAAACCGCGCCCGGTCGGGCCGTGTCCCCCTTGAAGGCATACCCCTGTTCATATATCATGGCGAAAAAGGCGCGGCGGGAAACGCCGCGACCGGAAAGGAACGGCCACAATGGCAAGGAAGATTGCGGCGGTGAAGAAGGCGGCGAAGCGTACGGTCCGTGCGAAGGCCCCCGCGAAGGCCCCGAAGAAGAAGGCGGCGAAGGCCCCGAAGAAGAAGGCGCCCGCGCGCCCGCGGCTCAGCCCGCGTGAACTGGAGCGGGAGATACAGAAGATCGCGTACGAGCTCTACGCGCGGAGGGGGTACTTCCACGGCCGCGACATGGCCGACTGGCTGGAAGCGGAGCGGATCGTTCTGTCGAAACTGCGCTGAACAGGCCGCGGGGGCGGAAGAGGCCGGGGCCCGTCGATGTGGCCCGAAACGCAGCCCCGTAGCATCTCCCCGCCGATCCCCGTCGGCGCCGTGGAGACGATCGGCCCCGTTCCCGTTTGAAAGGCCGACGCGATCCGGCTCGACCGTTTCCGCGAGACCCCCGTCGCCTGCGCCTCCTCCGCCGCGATGCGCATCGAAGGCGATCGGCAGGCCGGCCTCTCCGCACCCCGATGCCTTGCCCGGACAGATCCGCCGATTCATGCCGATCGCCCGCGCATTTCCGAGATCTGCGCGATGGCCCCTCCGTTTCGCCCGGGCCGCCGCCGCTTCGCGGTCGGCGCATCCCCCCCGCGACAAGGACGGCGTCGGCGTCTTCACCGCCTCCGGGGAGTGGGGCGGCCCCCCTTCCGCCGAGGCGGTGCGTCGCGCACACGAGGCGCTCCGACCCGTCAAGACCTGCGAAAGGAACAGGGTCGAGGTTCGGGCGGCCTGCGCGGCGCCCCCTTCCATCGAACGCCGCTTCCGTGGTACACTACGCCGAAACGAAGGCCGGAGGGCGCCGGGAAATGGGCAGGACGCTTCTTATCATCAAGCCGGATGCGGTGCAGCGCGGGCTCGGAGAGGAGATCCTCGGCAGGGTCGTCGCGGCGGGGTTCACCGTCACCCGCCGAGAACAGCGGCGGCTCAGCCGCGCCGAGGTCGAGGAGCTGTACCGGGAGCACCGAGGCAAGCCGTTCTTCGAACGGAACGCGGCGTTCATCGCCAGCGGGGAGTTGATCCTCTGCCTCATCGAGGGAAACGGCGACATCGTGGGTCGCGTGCGGGCGTTTATCGGCGACAAGAACCCGGCGCGGGCCCGAAAGGGGACGGTGCGCGGGGACTACGGGATCGACCCCGCGCACGTCGAGCGCAACCTGGTCCACGGCTCCTCGAGCGCCGAGGACGCGGAGCGGGAGACGGCGCTGTTCTTCGGCGAGGCGGGGGCCTCCCGCACCGATCGCTGACGCGCCGCCTCGCGGTCAACGGAGGGGATATGTCGAAGCCACATCGTGTTTCGGAAAAACGGCAGCGCAGGCGGAAGTATCTGAAGCGGGCGGCCAAGAAGCGCAAGGCCGCCTCAGCGAAGGCGGTGTAGCGGCGCGGGACCGTCCGCAGAGCCGGGCCCGTGCCGCGCGAGCGGCTTTCGGGGGGCTCCGATGAGGCGGACCCGGGTCCGGCGGTGCGCCGCGGCGCTTTTCGGCGCGGCGTGGACGCTCGCCTTTCTCTCCCCGCGCGCGGAGCACGGGCCGCACGCCGTCGCTCTCCCGGCTTCTCACCCGGCCGCGGCCGATGCCGGCCCGCCGCCGAGGGGCAATTGCCCTGCCCTAAATCCGATTAATGATAATTAGTACATGACAGCTTGCCTGCGGATATTTCTTCCGCTATACTGACCCCATCGAGATGCTTTACAGGGCCCGTGTGCGGCCCGGCAGAGGAAAGGGGGGATCGTGAAGAAGCCCGCGAAGAGACAAAAAGCCCGGCTCACCACCAACGCGGGGGCGCCGGTCGTCGACAACCAGAACATCATGACCGCCGGTCCGCGCGGTCCCGCCCTGCTGCAGGATGTCTGGTACCTGGAGAAGCTCGGACACTTCGACAGGGAGGTCATTCCCGAGCGGCGCATGCACGCCAAGGGGTGGGGGGCCTACGGGACCTTCACCGTCACCCGCGACATCACCGGCTACACGAAGGCGAAGCTCTTCTCCAAGGTCGGGAAGAAGACCGAGCTGTTCGTCCGATTCTCCACGGTGGCGGGGGAACGGGGCGCGGCGGACGCGGAGCGGGACATCAGGGGGTTCGCCGTCAGGTTCTACACCGAGCAGGGGAACTGGGATCTCGTCGGGAACAACACCCCGGTCTTCTTCCTGCGCGACCCGATGAAGTTCCCCGACCTCAACCACGCCGTCAAGCGCGACCCGCGCACCGGCCTGCGCAGCGCGAAGAACAACTGGGACTTCTGGACCTCGCTCCCGGAGGCGCTGCACCAGGTCACCATCACCATGAGCGACAGGGGGCTCCCCGCCTCATTCCGGCACATGCACGGCTTCGGCAGCCACACCTTCAGTTTCATCAACGCCCGAAACGAGCGCCACTGGGTCAAGTTCCACTGGGTCTGCCAGCAGGGGATCAAGAATCTGACCGACGCGGAGGCGGAGGCGCTCGTCGGCAAGGACCGCGAGAGCCACGGGCGGGACCTGTACGAGGCGATCGAGAACAAGCGGTTCCCCCGCTGGAAGCTCTGCATCCAGCTGATGCCCGAGAAGGACGCGGCGACGTTCCCCTACAACCCGTTCGACCTGACCAAGGTCTGGTTCCACAAGGACTACCCGCTGAAGGAGGTCGGGGTGATGGAGCTGAATCGCAATCCCGAGAACTACTTCGCCGAGGTCGAGCAGGCGGCGTTCAACCCCGCCAACATCGTCCCCGGCATCGGGTTCTCGCCGGACAAGATGCTCCAGGGGCGCCTCTTCTCCTACCACGACGCGCAGCTCTACCGGCTCGGCGCGAACCACCACCTGATCCCGGTCAACAAGCCGCGCTGTCCGTTCCACAGTTACCACCGGGACGGCGCGATGCGGGTGGACGGCAATCACGGCGGCACGCTCGCCTACGAGCCCAACAGCTACGGCGAGTGGCGCGAGCAGCCGGAGTTCGCCGAGCCGCCGCTGAGTCTCGAGGGGGCCGCCGACCATTGGAACCACCGGACCGACGAGGACTACTTCAGCCAGCCGGGGAAGCTGTTCCGCCTGATGAGCCCCGCGCAGCAGAGGGCCCTCTTCGGCAACACGGCCCGGGCGATGGCCGACGCCCCGATGGAGATCAAGGTGCGGCATATCGGCCACTGCCTGAAGGCCGATCCGGCCTACGGCAAGGGGGTGGCGAAGGCGCTCGGGATACCGCTGAACAAGGTCCCGAAATAACCGCCTCGCGCCCCGGTGCCTTCTTCGGGAGGGGCTTTTCGAAGCCCCTCCCGGAAGACCGGGGCCGCGCCTCCTCGAACCGAACTCCGGCGCGCCGCCTCTCGCCGGCGTGGCGGAATCCTCTCTCCTCCTTGCGCGATCGAACCGGAGAGGGTCCCCTTCCGCATGCCCGCGTCCTGTACGACCCCCCCGCGCCGCGCACACCGCAGGGTACGCCAATCCTTTTCCGCCCTTGTCCCCCCGGGCGGCGATCTGGTATACTCCTTTTGATCTTCAGGGCGGGGTGCGATTCCCCACCGGCGGTACAGCCCGCAAGTCCGTCCCGCATGGACGGGCCGACCCGGTGAAACTCCGGGGCCGACGGTGACAGTCCGGATGGAAGAGGATCGGAGAGGGGCTCGCGCCCCCGCATGTCCTGAAGACGTATGTCTTCGGGATTTTTTTGTGCCGTGCGGGAGGGGGACGGAGATGTTGGGCACCGTTGAGGACGCGCTGCGGGCGATCGCCGACGGACGGATCGTCATCGTCACCGACGACGAGGACCGGGAGAACGAGGGCGACTTCGTCATGGCCGCGGAGAAGGCCACGCCGGAGGCGGTGAATCTGATGGCCACGCACGGCCGCGGGCTGATCTGCGTCTCCGCGCCGGGGGAACGCATCGACGCCCTCGGTTTGAAGCCGATGGCGCAGCACAACACCTCGCTCTTCGGCACGCCGTTCACGGAGTCGATCGATCTCAAACACGGGACGACGACCGGCATCTCCGCCTTCGACAGGGCGGCGACCGTCCGCGCCTTCGCCGACCCGGAGCGGGGCCCGGACGAGTTCGCCCGCCCCGGCCATATCTTCCCGCTCAGGGCCAGGGACGGAGGGGTGCTCCGGCGCGCGGGGCACACCGAGGCGAGCGTCGACCTCGCGCGCCTGGCCGGGCTGTATCCGGCCGGGATGCTCTGCGAGATACTGGCCGAGGACGGCACGATGGCCAAGCTGCCCGTCCTGCTGCGGATCGCGGAGCGCTTCAAGATGACGGTGGTGACCGTCGACGCGCTGATCCGCTACCGGATGCGGCGCGAGAAGCAGGTGCAGTGCACCACCCGCACCCCCCTCCCCACGCCGTGGGGGCCGTTCGATCTCCGCCTCTACGAGTGCGTCCTGGACGGCGCGCACCACCTCGCCCTGGTGCGGGGCGAGGTGTCGGGGCGGCGCGACGTGCTCGTCCGCGTGCACTCGGAATGCCTCACCGGCGACGTCTTCAACTCCCTCCGCTGCGACTGCGGCGCGCAGCTGCGCGCCGCCTTGCAGCGGATCGCGGGGGAGGAGTGCGGCGTGCTCCTGTACATGCGGCAGGAGGGGCGCGGGATAGGCCTCGTCAACAAGCTCAAGGCGTACGCGCTCCAGGACGGGGGGCTCGACACGGTCGAGGCGAACGAGCACCTCGGGTTCGCGCCCGATCCGCGCGACTACGGGATCGGGGCGCAGATCCTCGCGGATTTGGGCCTCGGGCGGATCCGGCTCCTCACGAACAACCCGCGTAAGATCGTGGGGCTCGAAGGGTACGGGCTGGAGGTGTCGGAGCGGGTCCCGATCAGGGTGGGGGCCACCGCCCACAACGAGGAGTACCTGCGCACGAAGCGGGACAAGATGGGACACATGCTCTGACGCCGGTTCGGGGAGGGCGAACGACGCGTCGGCGGGCGCCCGGCGCGGCGCACGGGGGAGGGAAGGAGGAGGAGATGCCGAAGGTCTACAGCGGCGACCTGGTGAGCAAGGGGGCGCGGTACGCGATCGTGGTGAGCCGGTTCAACGAGTTCATCACCTCGAAGCTTCTCGAGGGGTGCACGGACACGCTCCTGCGCCACGGGGTCAAGGACGAGGAGCTCTCGGTCGTCTGGGTGCCGGGGGCGTTCGAGATCCCCTTCGCGGCCGCCCGGCTCGCGCGCGGCAAGAAGCACGACGCGGTGATATGCCTCGGGGCGCTGATCCGGGGCGCCACCCCGCACTTCGACTATGTGAGCGCCGAGGTCTCCAAGGGGATCGCGGCGGCGGGGATCGAGTCGGGGCTTCCCGTCATCTACGGAATCATCACCGCCGACACGATCGAACAGGCGGTCGAGCGCGCGGGCACCAAGGCGGGCAACAGGGGCAAGGACGCGGCGGAGGCCGCCGTGGAGATGGTGAACCTGTGCAAGAGACTGTAAGCGGCGGCGGGTGCCGGCGCGGCGTGCGCCCGCGGCGGGAGGAGGGCTGACCGATGGGTTCCCGCCGACGATCGCGCGAGTTCGCGCTCCAGTGCCTCTACGGGATAGAGATCTCCCACGAGGATCCCGAGCGGGCGCTGGCGGAGTTCTGGGCCGAGCACCCGGCGGATGAGGAGGTGCGCCGCTACGCGTCCGGCCTTGTCAAGGGGGCCTGCGCGGCGCGGGGGGAGATCGACCGGCTGATCGCCGGCTGCGCGAAGAACTGGACGCTGGAGCGGATGGCGGCCGTCGACAGGAACATCCTCAGGCTCGCCGTCTACGAGATGCGGTCCGGCGGCGAGCCGCCCCCGGCCGTGATCATCAACGAGGCGGTCGACATCGCCAAGAAGTACTCCACCCCCGACTCGGGCGCGTTCGTCAACGGCATCCTCGACCGCATCCACAAGGACGCGTTGCGCGATGGGAATCCCTGAGCCGCCGCCCCGGGACGCCGCGCGCGGCCCTGAGCGGCATATGCGGAGGGCGCTCGCCCTGGCGCGCCGGGGCAAGGGATTCACGAGCCCGAACCCCGCGGTCGGCGCGGTGATCGTGCGGCGCGGGGCGGTCGTCGGAGAGGGGTGGCACCGCCGGCCGGGGGCGCCGCACGCCGAGGTCGTGGCGCTGCGGAAGGCCGGCGCCGCGGCCCGCGGCGCCACGATGTACGTCACCCTGGAACCGTGCTGCACCTGGGGGCGCACCCCTCCGTGCACCGACGCGATCAGCCGCGCCGGCATCGCGGCGGTCGTCGCGGCGGGTCGCGACCCGAACCCGCGCCACCGCGGGCGGGGGTTCCGGCTGCTCCGGCGCCGGGGGATACGGGTGGCGGTGGGGCTCCTCGCGGCGGAGGCGGCCGCGCTCAACGAGGATTTCGCCTCCTACGTCGCCACCGGGCTCCCGTTCACCGTCGTCAAGTGCGCGATGAGCCTCGACGGCAAGATCGCCGCGGTCGGCGGCCGGGCCCGCTGGATCAGCGGGCCCGCGGCGAGGGCCCGCGCCCACGACCTGCGGATGGAGGCCGATGCGGTCCTGGTCGGGAGGACGACCGTCGCGCGCGACGATCCCTCCCTGACTGCGCGCCCCGCGGGCCGGCGGGGAAAAATCCCCTGGAGGGTGATCCTGGACTCGGGGGCGAACATCCCGCTCCACTCCCGCGTGCTGAGGCCCGCGGCGGCGGAGAAGACCATCGTGGCGGTGACCCGCGCCGCGTCTCCCGCGCGCGTCGCGAAAATCGAGGCGCGCGGCGCGCGGGTGCTGCGGTGCCCGGCCAAAGGCGGGCGGGTTTCCATACGGGCGCTCTGGCGCCTGCTCGGCCGGATGGGGATCATGTCCGTGCTGGTGGAGGGAGGCGGCGAGACCATCGCCTCGGTGATCGAGGCGGGGGTCGCCGACCGGTACGTCGCGTTCGTCGCCCCCCTGCTCATCGGGGGGCGCGGCGCCCCGACGCCCGTGGGCGGCAGGGGGGTCAGGCGGATCGCCGACGCCCTGCGCCTCGGGCGCATCGAGGCGACGCCTGTCGGACTCGACCTGATGCTCGAGGCGCGCCTGCATCCGCCGCGCGCCTGGCGCTGAACGAGGCACCTGCAAGGGGCGATGCCGTGTTTACCGGACTGGTCGAGGAGATCGGCGTCGTGGAGCGGATCGAGTCCGCCCCCGCGGGGCGGCGTATCGCCATCCGCGCCCGTCTGACGCTCGAGGGGATCGCGCCGGGGGCGAGCATCGCCGTGAACGGCGTCTGCCTCACCGTGGTCCACATCGACGCCCCTCCGGCGAAATCCACGCGGGGGCGGCTGGTCGCGGATCTGCTCGGGAGGACGTGGGAGGTGACGACGCTCGGCGCCCTTACGCCGGGATCGGCCGTCAACCTCGAGCGGGCCCTGCGGGCGGGGGATAGGATGGGGGGGCACTTCGTGCTCGGCCACGTCGACGGCACGGGAGTCGTCGAATCGCGCCGGACCGAGGGGGGCGATCTGGTGCTGCGCATCGCGGCGCCCCCGGGACTCGCCCCGGGCCTCGTGCCGAGGGGATCCGTCGCGGTGGACGGGGTGAGCCTCACCGTCGCCCGGGTCCGCGGCCGCCGCTTCGACGTCCACTGCATCCCCGCGACGCTCGAGCGCACCACGCTCGGACGGCTCCGGCCCGGCGCGAAAGTCAACCTCGAAACCGACATCCTCGGGAAATACGCGCAGCCGCCTTCCGGCGGCGGTCTCACCGCCGCGTCTCTCGAGGAGAAGGGGTTTTGAGAGGCCGGTTGCCGCCTCCTCGGGGCGCGTCGCGGCGTCGCGGCGTCCCCCGCATTTCCACGTTCCGTTTTTGATTGCCTTTCCCGCGCAGCTTCTTGTACACTGCTGTCGGCGTGCGGGGTGCGGCGTTCGCCCGCCGGCCGTCGCGAGCGGGGGGAGGAACGGTGGATAGGTTTTTTCTCTTGGGACTGCTGCTCTCCGCGGGGCTGCACACGGCGGTCGTCGCGCATGTCGGCATCCCCGGCGCGGGGGGGAGCGACTGTTCGCTCCCGCCCGGGCTCGAGCTCCGCTACGTGGAGGCGGTGACGCGGTTGTCGCCGGCCGCCGCGACGGGGGAGATCGAAACGGAGGCGCTGGCTGCCCTGACCGTTCCGGCGGAGGAACAGGTCGCCGCGCGGGAGCCGGCGCGGCCGGTGGCGTCGGCGATGCGGGGGACCGGCGAGGTGTTGCGCGCCTCGGTGCAGGAGACGCTGCGTCCGCTGCTCGACGAGGGCGATTCGCCGGACGCCGAGTTCTCCGAGGCGGTCTGCCGCTACAAGGCGCGGCTCGAGGCGATACTCGACCGGGAGAGTCGGATCGCGTACCCGGACCCCGCGCGGATGGGCGGGCGAGAGGCGAGGCTGCAGATCCGCTTCAGCCTGCGCAAGGACGGCAGCCTCGAGTCGGTCGAGCTGCCCCCCCGCTGCGGCGGCTTCGAGCAGGAACTGGTCGCGGGGCTGCGGAAGGCGGCGAGGCACTTTCCCGCCTTCCCGGAGGAGATCGACTGCGTGCGGCTCACATTCTGCTGGCCGGTCAGTTTCAACCTGTACTGAGGACAAGGAGGATTGCATTTGCCAAAGATCATACTCAGGGCGAACGAGTCGGTGGAGAAGGCCCTCAAACGCCTCAAGAAGAAGGTGGATAAAGAGGGCATCATGAAGCAGGTCAAAAAGCACCGGCACTACGAGAAGCCCAGCCAGAAGCGGCGCAGGAAGGCGCAAGAGGCGCGGCGGCGCTGACGGCGCAGCCGCTCCCGGACCATGCCGGCCCTGTCCACCGCGTGGAACGCGGACGGGAGGTACACCGCGAGGGGCCTGCTCGCTACGCTGGCGAGGATGGGGCTGCGGGAGATCGAGCTCAGCTACCAGTGCGGCCCCGTGGAGGTGCGCGACTACGCGTCCGCCTGCCGCGCGATGGGGTTCCGGGTGGTGAGCGTCCACAACTTCTGCCCGGTCCCCGAGAACGCCCCCGCGGGGCGGGCGCGGTCGGAGGCGCTCCTGCTCTCGTCCCTCGATGAGGGCGAGCGGAGGCGCGCCGTGGAGGCGACCCGGCGGTCGATCGAGACCGCGGCGGGGCTGGGGGCGGGGACGCTCATACTTCACCTGGGCAGGGTGGAGGTTTCCTGCCGGACGCGGGAGCTGATCGGGCTGTACCGGGCCGGGCTGCGGGGCACGCCCCGATGGGAGTCGATCCTCGGCCGGATGCGCGCGCAGCGCGCGGCGAAGAGGGGGCCGCATTTCAGCGCCGCCCTCCGGAGCCTCGACGAGTTGTGCGGGGCGGCCTCGGACGCGGCCCTGGCGCTGGCGGTCGAGAACAGGTTTTACCATCGGGAGATCCCGTCGTACGGCGAGCTTCGCGAAATCCTTCGCAGGTTCGCCGGTGGCCCCGTGGGCTACTGGCACGATATCGGGCACGCGCAGGTGATGGAGAACCTCGGCTTCTGTCGGCACGAGGAGTATCTCGATGCGGCCGGAGCGGTGTTGAGGGGATTCCACGTGCACGACGTGCTCCTGTGCCGGGACCATCTCCCGCCCCCGCGCGGGATGGTCGACTTCTCGCGGTTCGCAGGACGCGCAGGGGCGCGGGTCATCGAGCTGTCGCCGGTCCACGGGGCGGCGGCGGTTGAGCGGTGCGTGCGTTTTCTGGAGCGGACGTTCGGAGAGCCGCCGGCGACGGCGAGGGGTGCGTCGAATGGCGCGCAGGCATAGGGTCTACCGGCAGATCGAGGGGAAGAAGCGCTACGAGCACCGCGCCAAAACCATCGTCTCGGCCGCCATCCTTGTGATCATCCTCGCCTTTCCCATCTCTGTTTACAAGGCGAGAAACCCCGCGGCGATTAATCTCCCCGCCGCAATGGACGTGGCACAGGTGGCCCGCAATCTCGCCAGGGGGGGTGGGTTCACCACCAATATCCTGCGTCCCGGCCTGTACGCGTCGCTGCCGCGGTTAACCAAGCCTCCGGACATCGTGAATCCGCCGCTCCACGTCTGGCTGCTGGCGCGGCTCCCGGGGATGAAGCGGGGTACGATCCTCTCCACCCCCGACAGCACCGTCACCAATTTCTCCTCATTTTTCTACCTGCTCACGGCGCTGCTCCTGTTCCTGCTCGAGCGCAGGTTGTCGGGCGGCCAGACCCTCGCCATCGCCTCGTTGATCTACCTCTTCAGCGTCCCGATGTTGCACAGTGCGGTGTCCGGCACCGGCGAGACCCTGTCGGCGGCGATGGTCACCCTTCTCATGCTCATGATCTCCGTGGACAGCAACAAGTCGTTCCTCTACTCGTTCGTCGTGGGGGCGGTCCTGGGCGCCTGTTATCTGACCTCCTACGTTTTCCTGGTCCTCCTCCTCCCCCTCATCATCCACAAGAATGCGGTGGGGGAGGAGGGGCGTTTCAGGCACATCGCGGCGATGCTGGTGGGGCTTTCCGCCGTGTCGGTGCCCTGGATGGTGCGCAATCTGCATTTCGGCGCCAATGCCCTCATCGCCCAGCCTTTTTCCTCGATTTTCCTCGGCGGCGAGCGGCCGCCGCAGGGCCCCGCCGCCGGGGGGGGAGTTTATTTGCACATGGCGAACTATTATGGTAAGCTTATTAATAATTACAGTGCGTCGTGTGTGCTTGGGTTTTTCCTGATTTCGCCCGTTGTGCAAAGCCACGGCCAAGGGATTGGCAGGGTCAAGCATTTCCTATGGTACGGCTTGGGGGCGGTCATACTCTTTTCGCTGCTCGGGCAGGGCGATACGGAAGCGATGGGGGCGTTTCTGCCCGGCGCCATACTCGTCGGCAGCCTCACGTTCCAGGAGCTTATTCAGAGGTACCGCTCCGATTCGCCACTGGTGAAAAGCAGGCTGACGGTTTTGTTCATCGCGCTTAACGTTCTTCCGTTCGTATCCGCGCTGATGGCGACGCCGCCGAGCGCGGCTGCGTATCGATGGCACGAGAATCGACTGCGCACCATGGCTGACATGCACAGCAGGATGCATGCCGGAGAGATCCTGATGACGAACGCGCCGGAGTGGATGGCGTACTACGGGGAGTTCAATACCCTTCCGCTCCCGGCCGACGGCGCCGAGCTCAGTCGATGGGAGCAGGCGTTCGGCCAGTTGCGCTTTGCGGCGGTGTGCCCGTACGGTTCGGTCGAAGGCGTGGCCAAGATGATACTCAAACAGCACGTTGTCCCCGCCTGGTTCCTTAGCGAAAAGGCGCAGGTCTATCCGGGCAAGGAGGTCTTCTTCTCCGCCGCCGATAACGATGAGGCTATGGTCGTCACACGTTGATTATCAAATAGGGGGTGGTCTAATGCGCGCGAGGCTTGTGTCCCTGATCATATGCACCGGTGTTCTCTGTTCGGCAATGTGCCTCGGACAGACGCCCGGCGAACAGGCGGCCCGGAGGAACGAGCTCGAACAGAAATACCCGGACATCAAATTCAACTGGCCCAAGACCCCCGGGGCGGGGGAGGCGGAGGGGGGCGAGGCCGTGCCGGTCGATCCGTCCGTATCGACACCGGACCTTGAGGAAACGGCGTCGACGGCGTTGTATCAGGACGCCTCCGAGATCGCCCAGGAGGAGGTGCTGATGCGCCAGAAGCAGCGCAGGGCCTATATGCTCGGCCCCGGCGATGTCATCAGCATCAACGTCCGCGATCATCCGGAGTTCAGCAGTTACGGCGTGCGGGTCGGCTACGCGGGGGAGGTCATCCTTCCGCTCACGAACGAGGTCGTCTACGCGGAAGGTCTCACCGTGGAGGAGGTGCGGCTGGCGATCGAGGAGAAGCTCAAGGCCTACATCGAGCGCCCCTTCGTGAGCGTCTTCATCACCGAATTCAACAGCAAGAAGTTCTACGTCCTCGGCGAGATCGGAGCGGGGATCTACCCGATCGGAGCCACGAATATCAGCCTGATGGAAGCGATGTACGCCGCCGGGCTCCCCTCGGAAGGGATCGCGGCGATGCGCCGTGTGCAGATCATCACCCCGCACGAGACCGATCCGATCAACCGCTGGGTGAATGTCTACGCCATCCTCTACAAGGGCCGGATGGAGCACAACATCACCATCGAGCCGGGGACCATCATCTACGTGCCCACCACGATCTTCACCAAGTTCTCCAGGGTGATCAGGCAGGTCTCGGTGACGATCGAGGACCTCTCCAAGATACCGAACGACCTCGCCTCGTTCGACTCGGGGCTCATCGCATGGGACACGTCCTGGAACATGAACATATTCCCCAAGGGTATCGATCTGCACGGCGGCAACAAGGCCAGCCGCTGGTATGACGGGGACTAACTCCGCATCGATCGTCGGCGGTCACGTGCAGCCCCCCGCCCGCGGCGGGACGCGGGTCGGGGTTTTCGCTATCCCCCCCGCCTAGAGGTTCGGCAGTATGGTCGTCAACGCTGCGGCGATTACCGGCGCCGCGAGAAGCTACATCGAGGTCGTCTTCAGGCGCAAGTGGCTCTTCCTGGTGCCGGTGATCGTCTTCCTCTCCGTCGCAGTCGGCCTCGGCTTCGTGCTCCCCCCGCGGTACCGTTCCGAGGCCATCCTCGGCCTGAAGGAAGAACAGAGCGACAACCCCCACCTGAAGGGGGTTACCGCGATCACCCCTGTCAAGGAACGTCTCCCGATGATCCGCGAGAAGCTCACCAGCCGCTCGCGACTGATCTCGGTGATCCGGAGCCTCGGCCTCGATGCCCAACTCAAGAACGAGTGGGGGATGGAGGAACTCATCGGTTCTTTGCGCAGGTCGATCGGCGTCGAGATGCGGCAGGGGGGGAACTTCTTCAGCATCTGGTGCGAGCACTTCGATCCGGTCACCTGCCAGAAGATCGCGGAACTGTTGACCGATCTGTTCATCAAGGAGAACCTCGACATCGAGAAGCGCGAGACGAGCATCGGTATCGAGTTCCTCGAGAGCCAGCGGTCGATCTACCGGCAGAAGCTCGAGGAGTCCGAGAAGAACCTCACCACCTTTAAACAGGAAAACCAGCGCGTCCTCTCCATCGCCGCCGCGCGGGAGCTTGGCGAGAAGCTCGGCGTGAGCGATGCCGCGAACATCAACGTGCTGCGCTTCACCAACTACCAGGTGAACCTGATCGAGTCGCGAATCAAGCTCCAGGAGCTCACCACGCACAGGGAGCAGCTCGTGCGGGAGCTCAAGCGGACGGACAAGTACGTCGTCGCGGAGCGGATCCAGGAGATCAACCCGATCGTCCGCGAGCTGAAGAAGACCCTCGTGGACAAGCGCATCGAGCTCCATAAGCTCAAGCTCGACTCCACGGAGAACCATCCGCTCGTCCAGCAGCTCCAGCAGCAGATAGAGAAGACGCAGGAGGAGCTGGAGAAGATGACCGAGGAGACGGTCAAGCAGGAGACGCGCGCCATCAACCCCAACTACCAGCAGATCGAGCGCGAGATCGGCCAGACGGAGGCCGAGATCGCCTCCCTGAAGAAGCGCCTCGAGATCACCGAGCTGTACATGAAGGACTTCCACCGGGAGATCCAGCAGATCCCCGAGACGGAGCGCAAGATGACCGATCTGCAGCGGAGCTACGGCATCTACAACAAGCGCTTCCTCGACCTGACCGAGCGCCTCGAGACGGCCAGGATCACCGAACGGCTCGAGACGATCGAGAAGGGGGTGCGCTTCGAGATCTACGAGCGGCCCCGTGTGCCGATCCAGCCGTTCAAGCCGAATCGCAAGGCGATCTCCCTCATCGGGCTCGTCTCGGGGATCTTCTTCGGGGGCGCCCTGGTCTTCATCGCCGAGGCGACCGACCACTCGTTCAGCGAGATATCGCAGCTGCGGGCGGCGATCGATCTCCCGGTCATCGGTTCGGTGAGCAGGATCCTGACCGTGGAGGAGGACGAGTTCAACAAGTCCAAGAAGCGGCTCGGCCTCGTGAGCCTGCTGGTCTTCATCATCTTTATTTTCCTCGGCGTGGTGGCGAAGTACATCCTCACCGCCTGACGCCGTCCGGGGGGGGGTAGCGCGATGCCCGACACATTCGATCTCGGGAAGATCAAGTCGTTCTTCCTTGAGAAGAAGAAGAGTCTCCAGGAGGAGATCACCACCCGGTCGTACGTCGCCGACCCCGACCCGACCGACGAGGGGATCGACTCGCGGATCGTGGTCTTCTCGGACCCGTCCTGCCATGTCGCCGAGCAGTACCGGACCATCCGGACGAATCTCCTCTCGCTCTCCCCCGACAAGCCGCTCCAGGCGATCCAGCTCACCAGCGCGCTGCACTCGGAGGGGAAGACGATCACCAGCTGCAACCTCGCCTTCGCCCTGGCCCAGGAACCGGAAAAGAAGACCATCCTGATCGACTCCGACATGCGGAAGCCCGCGATCCACAAGCTGCTGGGGATCCCGAAGGAGCCGGGCCTCTCGGAGATCCTCACCAAGGACTTCGACCTCGAACATTTTCTCCAGCGTCCGATCGCGGGGGGGCTCTACGCCATCCCCGCGGGCAAGGGGCCCGCGAACCCGTCCGAGCTCCTCTCCTCCTCGCGCCTGAGGAGGATGGTGACGCGCCTCAGGTCGGAGTTCGACTACATCGTCTTCGACGTCTCCCCGATCATCCCGGTGACGGACGCGAGCGTGCTCGGGAAGCAGCTCGACGGGACCCTGCTCATCGTGCGGGCCGGCTGGACGCAGGCGATCGACATCGAACGCGCCTACTCGCTCCTCACGGAGGCGCAGGCCAAGCCGATCGGGTCGGTGCTCACCTGCGTGGTGAGCTATATCCCGTACTACCTCTATCGCTACCGGTACATCTACTCGCACTACGCGCGCCCCTACGTCTACTACGGCCCGTGACCGGCGGCGCCTGTCCCGCGCGGCGGGCGGGGGGAGGAGGACGAATGACGCACACGATCGTCGGCACGGACAAGGCGCCGCGTCCGTCGGGGCCGTATTCCCAGGCGGTGCGCGTCGGCAACCTGCTCTTCATCTCCGGACAGATCCCCCTCGATCCCCGGAGCGGGGAGGTCGTGGCCGGGGGGATCGATATCCAGGCCAGGAGGGCGCTCGAGAATCTGGGGGCGATCCTCCACGCGCAGGGGCTCGATTACCCGTCGGTCGTCAAGACGACCGTCTTTCTCAGGAGGATGGAGGAGTTCAAGGAGTTCAACGAGATCTACGCGCGCTACTTCGCCTCCGGCCCTCCCGCACGATCGTGCATCGAGGTGTCGCGCCTTCCCGGGGGGGTCGACGTGGAGATCGAGGCGGTCGCCGCCTACTGACGGCGGCGGGGGCGGGGAGGGGAACGATGCGCACCTGCGGGATTCAGATCGACTACACGAAGATGATGGCGGCGTGCATCGGTCCCGAGCACGGCATCCGGCCGGCGGAGCTGCGCGGGATCGCGCGCCGCGGCCGGACCGCGGCGCTGTCGGTCGCCGCGGCGGTGCGCACCGGCGGCCTGGGCTTCTCGAAGCTCCCGTTCGCGGGCGCGGTCGCCGACGAGGTGCGGCGCGTCGCCGACGAGATCGCCGGCGAGGTCGACACCTTCGTCGTCCTCGGGATCGGCGGTTCCGCGCTGGGCGCCGCCGCCTTGCACGCCGCACTGGCCCATCCGTTTCACAACCTCCTCCCCCGGGAGAAACGGAACAGGCGTCCCCGCGTCTTCGTCCTCGACAACGTCGACCCCGAGTTCGTCGCGGGGGCGATCGATCTGCTCGACTTCAAGAAGACCGCCGTGAGCGTCGTGACGAAGTCGGGGGGGACCGCCGAGACGCTGGCGCAGTGCCTCGTCTTCCTCAAGGAGATGCGCAGGCGGCTCGGGACGCGCCTGACCCGGCGGCGTGTCGTGGTCACGACGGACCCCGAGCGCGGGGCCCTGCGGGCGTTCGCCCTCCGCGAGGGATACCGGCTCTTCAGCGTGCCGCCGGACGTGGGCGGGAGGTTCTCGGTGCTGAGCCCGGTCGGCCTTCTCCCCGCCGCGGTCTCCGGGATCGACATCGGGGCCCTCCTCGACGGCGCGCGCGCCGCGCACGATGCCTGTCTCGCCCCGGGGCTCGCCTACAACCCCGCTCTCCTCCTCGCCGCGCTCCAGCATATCTCCTGCGTCGAGCGGGGGAAGACGATCGCCGTGATGATGCCGTACAGCAACGCCCTGGCCGGCGTCGCGGACTGGTTCCGTCAGCTCTGGGCCGAGAGCCTCGGCAAGCGCCTCGACCGCGCGGGGGCGGTGGTGCACGCCGGGCAGACGCCGGTGCGGGCGCTCGGCGCCACCGACCAGCACTCGCAGATCCAGCTCTACATGGAGGGGCCCGCAGACAAGGTGATCACCTTCCTGGGCGTGCGCGGGTACCGGAGGACCGTCCGGATCCCCGCGGCGCCGCCCGGCGACGACGCCCTCGACTACCTCGGCGGCGCGACGATGGACGACCTCATAGGCGCCGAGCAGCGCGCCACCGCCCTCGCCCTCGCGGAGGCGGGCCGCCCCTCGATGACGATCACCCTCGACCGGATCTCGCCGCGCGCGCTGGGGGCGCTCCTGTATCTGTTCCAGATGCAGACCGTCTTCGCCGCGGAACTCAGGGGGATCAACGCCTTCGACCAGCCGGGGGTGGAGCAGGGGAAGCGTCTGACCTGCGCGATGATGGGGCGCCCGGGGTATGGCGCCCTCCGCCGCGGGATCGCCAGGTCGGATCGGCGATGCGCGTCGCGCTGCGCGCTTTCTCTCTGAGGCCCGGGGCGCGTTGCACGAACGCAACAACCGATTGACCGCCGCGGCGGATCGGGATACACTAACAGGCAGGGGAAAGTTGCCATGGCCTTCCTGAAGAGAGGTGCGTGTCTTGCCGCCGTTCTGCTCGCCCTCGGCGCGGGCGTCGCGTTCCCGCTGAGTCTCCTCAGGCCGGGGGAGCCGCGCTTCAAGTTCAACCGGATCGTCGCCCCCGCCAAGGCGGAGGCGGGCGACCAGTTCAGGGTCCTCGCCTTTGTCACGCCTCTCCAGAACATCTGGGACGAGGAGCGGATCTTCTTGCACCTGCTCGAGTCCGACGCGGTGATGGACGAGTACCCCGCGGACGGGTGGGACCAGAAGGGGATCCTGGTAAACGCCAACGCCGCCCCGCAGATCCCCTCGCAGCGCTGGGTCGTGGGAGAGGACGTGCAGCTGGGGCCCGTGACCTTCGAGATCCCCCGCGGGCTCGCCCCCGGCACCTACCTGATCCAGATGGGGCTGTTTCATGTCGTCGATCCCGTCAAGCGGGTCTTCATGCGCGAACCGTACGCCAATCGGGAGATCAAGGACTGGATCGTCGGTTCGGTGGAGGTGACCGCCCCGCGGCGGATCGAGAACGGGAGCCGGGTCGAACTGCTGCTGAGCGACTTCGAGACCCTCGGGGACGTGAAGAAATGGGAGTCGGGCAGGCGCGGCGAGCTCGGACTCGTGGGCGGGGCGGAGGCCCTCAGCGGGGACTACTCGGGCTGCCTCGCGTTTCCGTCGAACACCTACCTCCCCATCGTGATGATGCAGAGCTTCTTCGAGAGCGCCCCTCCCGAGTACACCGACTGGGGGCAGTACGACTACCTCGAGTTTCTTTTCCAGGGCCAGTTCTCCCCCCGCGCCTACGACGGAAGCCACGTGTCGATCCAGATCAAGGACGCGGGCGGCGGAAGGTTCCAGCGCAGGCTCGACGAACTCGAGAGGGTGAACGTCGAGAGGGGGGCGCACGGCGACTGGGCGTCCGCGACGGAAAACGGCCCTACGCCTGTCGCCGGCCCGCAGACGCCCGTGCCCGCGCGCCGCGAAAACGCCTCCGCCCCCAACGGTTCGAACGGTTCCGCGTTCCGGATGCGTCTGCCGGTCGTCGATATCGCCACCCGGATCGATATCGGCAACATCGCCCACCTCGGATTCTGGGCGTCGGGGCTCCCCGAACGGGAGGACTGGTTTCTCACCGCGGTCGTCGACGACATCAAGCTGGTGGCGGAGGAGGGGAGGAAGCCGGGCTGGTTCGACGAGCCGTTTGTGGTCTTCGAGAAGCTCAAATGCCCCGCGACCGCCGTCCCCGGAACGGCGATCAGGATGGAGGCCGCCTTCAGCCTCGCGCGCAAGTTCCGCCAGGATTACTCGCTCTTCATCCATGTCATCGGTGAGGAACCCCCGCACTACGCGATGCACGTCGAGCGCAGGCCGTTCCGCTCCACGACCACCTGGGAGGTCGGGCGCATGCACACGGAGGGCCCCCTCCACGTCCCCGTGCCGCAGGACGTTCCGCCGGGGAACTACTTCGTCAATGTCGGGCTCTTCAAGGTGCGCGATGAGTTGAACACGAATGCGCGCTACGTCAACACCTACCGCTGGTCCGACGGGGTCTACACCGAGGAGCAGCCGACACTCCCGGTGGACTACATCAAACAGCCGTACCTCAACCGCGACTCCGCGCAGCAGTGGAGGGTGGGGAAGATCGCCATCGTTTCGCGGAAGGCGGAGAAATCCGCGCCGGCGATGGCCGCGGAGTCGCAGGAGATGGAGGACCTCGTCAAGAGCACCGCATCCGGGATCCTCACGAAACCCGCCCCGAAGGGCGACAAGACACGCAACGTTCCGAGGCCGGTGAGGATCCCGCTCCGGAACGCCGGGCGAGAGGGGCCCGACGGTGACTAGGGACGAGCAGGGGCGCCCGCTGGTCAGGATACGCGTCAAGGAGCGGATCGGTTCCTCCTCCGAGCGGGCGGTTTCGAAATCCCACGGCCCGGAGAAGATCATTTTGCTCGTCGTCGGCGCGTGTCTCGGCCTCGGTCTCGGGTACCTCCTCGCCGGCAGGCTGGCGGCACTGTTCCGTCCGTCGTTCGGCTCGGTGCGGGCGGACGCGCCGGCGGCGCGGGAGCGCGGGGATGCGCCCGCCCCCGCGGCGCCCGCCCTCGAGTTCGATCTGCCCTCCGAAGGGGAGTGATGCGCAAGCTGCTCCTCGCCGTCTCCGCATTCACCGCATATCTGTGCGCGGCGCTGGGAGCGGGGTTTGTCGACGCGTTCGTGCTCGAGCCGAACTGGCTCAAGATGGAACGCGTCACGGTCGCCAGCCCCGCCCTCGCCGCGTCGCTGGGCCCCCTCACCATCGCCCAGCTCTCCGACCTCCATCTCCGCGGCGCGTGCGGGTTTCTCGAGGAGCAGATCCTACGGACGCTCGCCCGCATCCGCCCCGACGTCTTGTTCTACACCGGCGACCTCGTGTCGCGCAGGGAGGCGCTCGAGGAGTTCTGGCGGTTCGCCCGTCGCGCCGCCCCCCGTCTCTGGAGTTACGCGATCCCGGGCGACGACGACGAGGCCCTCATCAACGACCGGTGGCGCGACCCCGCATGGCGGAAGGCGGGGGTGGCGCTGTTGGTGAACGAGGTCGTGCCGCTGCGGCTTCCGGGCGGGGGAGACCGCGCCCTCTGGCTCGTCGGCGCGGGGCCCGACTTCCCCTGGGGGTCGTACCGCGACAAGATCCCCGAGGGGGAGGCGGTCCTCGTGCTCGCCCACCGTCCCGCCGAGATAAAGCATGCGGCGATCCGCGGGGCGGGGATGGTCCTCTCCGGGGATACGCACGGGACCCAGCTCGGCATTCCGGCGCTGCGCCGGTTTTCGGCCTACGCGCGCCGGGGACCGTACATGGCCGGGCTCTACCGCGTCAAGGAAACCCTGCTCTACGTGAGCAGGGGGACGGGCTGGAAGGCCCGCCCGATCCGGTTCTTCTGCAGGCCCGAGCTCACCGTGTTCCGTTTCGTCTCCTCGGGCGCGACGAGCGAAATCACGGTCCTTCCCGGCGATGAATAGGCGCGCCAGTCCCATACTGCTCTACCATGGCGCCGAGGAGAGCGGCGACGCCATCCGCGACCCGCTTTACTCCCTCCCCCCCGCGCGTATCCGCGCGCAGATCGCCGCACTCCGGGAGGCCGGGTTCCGTTCCGTGACGCTCGGCGAATTCCTCGCCCGCGGCGGATACTGCGCCGGCGGCTGCGTGATCACCATCGACGACGGGCTCCTGAGCGCCGCCACGGTTCTCTTCCCGGCGCTTGCGGGAGCGGATCTCACGGCTGTCATCTTCCCGGTGGCGGGGATGGTCGGCCGCAAGGGATGGGTGGACTGGACCGCGCTCGCCGAGATGCGGCAGGCCGGATTCGAGGTGGGGTCGCACGGGATGACGCACGCCAGCCTGGCCGCCGCCTCGGCCCGCGAGGAACTCGCCGCGTCGAAACGGCGCATCGAGGACCGCCTCGGCGCGCCGGTGCAGTACCTCGCCCTGCCCGGGGGGTACCGGAGCCGCGCGACGGCGTCGTACGCCGCGGAGGCCGGCTACACGGCGATCTGCGGCTCCCGCTTCGGCTACAACAAGGTCCCCGCGGAGCCGATGGATCTGAAAAGGATCTGCCTGAAACGCGGGGACGGCCCCGAGGCTGCGGCGGTCTTCGCGGCGGGCAGACCAGGCAGGATCGCGGGGCGTTTCATGCGGGAACGGGGGAAGGAGATCGGCCGGGCGATCCTCGGCCCCAGGATCTACGCTGCGCTGCGCGGGCGGCTCGTCCCCGAGGGCGCCTGCCGGTCGCTGCCGCGCTTCCCCCAAGACACGTGAGGCCGGCGTGTGGAGATGCCGGCGTTCAGATGCCGCGCCCGCCGAGCATCACGACGATCGTCCTGAGCATGATCCAGAGATCGAGCAGGAGCGACATGTTCTCTATGTAGTAGAGGTCGCTCACGAGCTTCTCGGCGTTGGATTCGATGGTCGATGCGTACTGCAGATTCACCTGCGACCAGCCGGTGATGCCCGGCTTCACCTCGAGGCGTTCGGTGTAGAACGGCATGCACCGGATGAGCGAGCGCACGAAGTGCGGGCGCTCCGGCCGCGGCCCCACGATGCTCATCTCCCCCTTCAGCACGTTGAAGAACTGCGGAAGCTCGTCGAGGTGCGTCCGGCGGAGGAACCGTCCGAAACCGTTCACGCGGGCGTCGTCGGGCGCGGCCCAGACCGGGCCGGTGTTCTTCTCGGAGTCGACGGTCATCGTGCGGAACTTGAGCATCGTGAACGGCCGGCAGTGGAGTCCCGCGCGCTCCTGCATGTGCAGGATCGGGCCTCGCGAGGTGAGGCGTACGATCAGGGCGATCGGCAGCATCAGCAGCGGACCGGCGACGGCGATCACGGCGAGCGAGAAGGCGATGTCGAGCACCCGCTTGAAGCCGTGGTACCAGCCGCGCCCATAGCGCGCGAAGGTGAGTTCGATGAGCGGGATGTTTTTCGCGGCGGCGGTCGCGGCCACCCTGCCGACCACCGCCTCGTACAGGTCGGGGACCGTTTTGAATATGATGTCGGTGTTGATGAAGTAGGAGAATATCTCCGCCACCCGCTCGCGCGGAAGGTCCGGCGACGAGATGACCGCCTCGTCCACCGGCCGGCTGGATATGATCGAGGGGAGGTCCTCCACCGTCCCCAGGATCATCTCCCGGTCGACCTCCGGTTCGTTCCCGTCGGTGGCGATGTAGCCGACGAGTTCGGTCTTGATCCCCGCCCGGCGGGTCATCTGGAGCATCAGCCGCAGGGCGCTCCGGTCGGTGCCGACGATGAGGAGGTGGGAGACGAAGTAGTTGTGGCCCACCAGGATATTGATCGCGCGCCGGACCAGCAGCCGCCAGCCGGTGATGAACGCGGCGGTGAGCAGCCAGGATATGAGGATGACCGTGCGCGGGTAGGCGAACGACTGGGAGAAATAGGCGACGGCGATGATGAACAGGGTGCTCACCGTCATCGCCTTCGCGATGTTCGTGACATTCTCGAAAACGGTTTTGTACTTGGGCTTCTCGTACAGGCCGAAGACGTAGAGGCAGATCAGGCGGAGCAGCACCACGAACACCGCGATCCGCCAGTAGGCCTTGAAGTTCTCCTCGCGCACGTCGATGCCGTAGCGCAAGGAGAAGGAGAGAAGATCGGCGAGGACGATCAGGGTGGCGTCGATCACCACCGCGGCGCCCACGATGGATCTCAGGGGAAGCACACGTCTCGCGGAAGCCCCCCCCCCGCCAGCCACGGCCCGGGATTCCACAGGAGGCGCGATGTTCATGCGCCGCCGTCTTGGGGGAGACGGGAGAACTTTATGACCGCGTTCTTCTCAATTTTCTGATCCGGGGAGGAGACGGCGACGTCCGCGAGGCACATCCGCGGGTAGAGCTTCTTGACCTTGGCGGTCCCCACGCGGACGCCCTGCGCCTCGATGACCCCCGTGTCTCCCAGGGCGATGCCGTCCTCGCTTCCGAGGTTCACGATGACGAAGTTGTACTTCTCGTGGGAGACGAGCACCTGCCCGGCGATCTCACGGGGCCCCCCCGCGCTGTCGGTCACGACGGTCTCTTTCAGTGAGATCTCCCCGGCCGCACCGGGATCCGGTTCGCCGTCCCGCGCGCGGGCGAGTTTGGCGACGAGGTCGGCCTTCTCCCGCGCGGCCGCCTCGAGCCGCTCGATCAGCTGGAGTTCGGTGCTCTTGCTCTCCTTCAGCCGCGTGCGGAGGTAGGAGGCGATCTGCTCCTGGCGCGCGAGGCCCGCCGCCGTGGCCGCCGCCTTCTCGGAGGCCAGCTTCAGGCGCGACTGAAACTCCGCGAGGATCTTCTGCCGCTCCTCGATGCGCGTGCGCAGCACGCGCCGCTCCCCGTCAACCTTCAAGAACTCGCTCTTCAGGGCCGCGAGCATCTCCGCCTGCCGGGAGATCTCGGCGGTTTGGGTCTGCGCGGCAACCGCCGCCTCCTCGATCTGTTTCTGCAGGGAGCTGGAGAGGAGGCTCTGGGAGTAGAACCGCGAGTAGAAGTAGAGCGCCGCCGCGAGTTCGGCGACGGCGAGAACACAGAGGACGACGGTGATGAGGCGGGAGCCGGACGCCGGGGCGGAAGGCTCCGGCGGATCGGGCACCGGACCGGCGGCGGCCGGGCGCGGCGCGGAGGGGGGGACGCGGGGCTCCAGACGAGACGAAGGCGCGGGCTTCCCGACGTTCGCGGGGGACGCCGCGGAGGCGGTCCCGTCCGTCAGTCCCTTCAGGTCGGGCCGTTTCTCTCCGGATCCGTTCTGTTTCATCGGCAGCCGGGCGGTTTCTTCAGGTTGCGCTGCGAGCAGTATTCGGCTATTATAGGGCTCCCGCCGCGTTCCTGTCAACGGCGCGGGGCCGTTTTTTTGCGGCGGAAGGAGAGGAGGGGGAGTGGCGGACTGGGGCGGGATACGCGGGATCATCGACGCCGGCCGGCGTTTCGTCGTGACCAGCCACGTCTACCCCGACGGGGACGCGATCGGGTCCACGCTCGCCATGCTCCGGCTTCTCCGGGCCATGGGCCGGAGCGCGACGGGCGTCATGCCGTCCCCGGTCCCGGACACCTACCGGTTTCTCCCCGGCGCGCAGGCGCTGCGGAGCTACCGGCCCGTCCACGACGCCGTCCTCGGCGCCGCCGACGCCCTCTTCGTGCTCGACGCCAGCACCAACGACCGGCTCGGGGCGCTCGACGAGGCGTCGCGCCGTCTCCGGGTGCCGAGGGTCTGCATCGATCACCACCCCGGCAATACCGTCGACGCGGAGACGCGCCTGGTGGATACCGGAGCCTGCTCGACCGCGCAGCTCATCTACGAGCTCTACGAAGCGTGCGGGCAGACGATCGACCGGTCCTCGGCGCTCGCCCTCTACACCGGCATCCACACCGACACGGTGTCGTTCAATTTCCTCGGGACCGACGCCGTCACGCACGAGATCGCTGCGGTGCTCCTCCGGCAAGGGGTCGACCCGAAATCGGCGTGGCTGAAGATCTACGGGAACGAATCCCCGGCGCTCCTGAGGCTCGCGGGAGCCACCCTGTCGGGGCTCCAAACCGCCGCGGGGGGGCGTATCGCATGGATGGCAATCCGCGAGCGGGATTGGCGGCGGCTGCGCGTCGACCCCAGGGCCACCGAGTCGTTCACTCGCTACCCGCTCACGATACGCGGGGTGGGGGTCATCGTCGTCTTCTGCGAGGAGGAGAGGACGCGCGTGCGGGTCAGCCTCCGGGCGCTCGACCGGACCGACGTGGGTGCCGTCGCGCGTCTGTTCGACGGGGGGGGGCACCGGACCTCGGCGGGGGCGCTGATCTATGCCCCGCTCGGCACGGTGGTTCGGAGGGTCATCGGCGCGCTCCGCCGGAGCAAGGGGGGACGATGATGCGCGTGCGCGGCGGCAAGGCGGCTTCCTCGGAAACCGCCCGTTGGGAACGCCTGATCTTGTGGGGGATCGTCGTGTTGGCGGTCGTCCTCCGCGCCTGGGGGCTCTCCCATCAGCTGCCCGACAAGACCTATATCGAGGAGGACGAGTTCATCTATACCGCCTTGAAATACGGGTCGGGGGATCCCAACCCGCACTGGTTCTTCCATCCCCCGCTTTACAGCTACCTCCTCTTCGCCCTGTACGGTGCCTACTATCTCCTCGGCGCGGCGGCGGGCTGGTTCCGCGGCGCGGAGGAGTTCATCCTTCAGTACCTGGTCGACCCGAGCGCCTTCTACATCATCGCGCGCGGCCTGAGCGTCCTCCTCTCCGTCCCCGCGGTGCTGCTCCTCCACCGGTTCGGCAGAAACGTCTGCTCGCCGCGTGTCGGCCTCGCCGCCTGCCTCCTCTTCGCCGTGATGCCCCTCGGCGTCAAGTACGCGCACTACGGCTGCACCGAGCCGCTGCTCCTGTGCCTTGTCCTCGCCGCCGCCGTCTGCGCGGCGCGGGCCCTCCAGACGGGCCGGGTCCGCCCGCTGCTCGCCGCGGGGGCGTTCGCGGGCGCGGCGATGGGGACGAAGTACACCGGGGCCTTCGCACTCGCCCTCGTCGCCGCGGCGGTCCCGCCCCCGACGCGGGTCTCCTCCTGGGCCGCCCTGCTCGGGGCCTTCGCCGCGGCGGGCGCCGCCTTCCTCCTCGTCTGCCCCTTCCCGATCCTCGCGCCGCAGGAGTTCGCGGCGAACGTCTCCCTCCTCGCGTCCCAGCCGCTCCAGGTGGGCGAGTACAGCTGGCAGCGGATCCCGAACCTGTATCTGGAGTTCGCCCGCCGCCATATGCCCGTCGGGATGACCGCGCCGCTCGCCTGGATCTCCCTCGCGGGCACCGTGTTCCTCTGGCTGCGGCACCGGCGCGAGGATATCCTGGTCGCGGCCCTCCCGACGGCCTTCTACCTCGTCATCGGGCGCTCGCGCCTTTTCTACGACCGGTATATGCTCGTCTGCTACCCGTTCTTCGCCCTCGCGGCCGCGGCGCTGCTCGACGCGGCGGCTGCGCGCGCCGCCGGACTCCTCGCCCCGGCAGCGGCCCGGCCGCGGCGGGCGGCGGCCCTCCTCGCGGCGGCGGCCGTCGCGCTTGCCCTCGGCGGCGCCGGGGCCAGCGCCCGTCTCGTCCGGCTGATGGTCCTGCCCGAGACCCGGTTCCTCGCGGCGCGCTGGATCGAGGAGCACCTCCCCGCGGAGGCGAGAATCCTCGCCGACGACGCCCCCGTGCCCCAGACGGAGGAGAGCGTCCGGCGCGAGCAGCGCCTGAAGGAGCGGGAGCCCCGGCAGGAGTTCGGCTACCGGGAAAAGACGGGGCTCTACTTCGATCTGCAACGGCGCGCGGCCCGCGGGCGCCGCGGGTTCGACGTCACGCGGATACTGCACCCCCGCGGCTTCCATATGCTCGGCGGGGGCAGGGGGTACGAGGAGGAGTGGATGACGCCGGAGCGGATGAAGGCGCAGCTCGAGTCGATCGACGACTACGACTACGTGCTCGCCTCCTCGACCGGCGCCTACCGCTACCGGGCGCGTGAAATCCTCCCGGAGCGGTTCAGGTTTTTACACGACTTCTACGCCGGGCTGGCGGGGAGGGGGACGGTCGTGAAGGTCTTCCGGCCCGAGCCGTCGCGTTCCACGGGGCCCGAGTACACGCTCTACCGGGTGGGGGAGGGGCGCTGAGGCGGGCGGCTCACTCCGCCGGGACGGGCGCCGGTTCAGGCGCATCGCCGCGCGCCCCCCGCTCCCACGGCACGCCCGGCAATCCCCAGCCCGACCCCTCGTCTGAACGGATCGTTGCCGATGCCGCGTCGGACCTGTCGCTGACGAGCCCCGCAGCGTCGATCGCGGAGACGCGGTAGGTGCAGGAGGTTCCCGCCGCCGCGGTGCGGTCCTCGAACGAGGTGCCGGAGACCCTGCCCACCTTCTCCTCTCCGGCGAGCGGGTTCCACCCGCTCCTGCGGTAGATCTCGTAGCCGGCGATGTCGGGTTCCGGGCTGGGGGTCCAGGAGAGCGCGATCAGGTCGCCGCGGGCCTCGGCGTTGAGGTTCACGGGAGCGGACGGCCGCGGCTTCGTCGCCGCCTCGACCTGCTCAGAGGGGGGGCTGACCAGCCCCTCCACGTCGACCGCGCAAACCTCGTACCGGTAGGGTACGCCGTCTTCCAGGCCGCTGTCGGTGTAGCCGGGTGTTCGAACCTCTCCCGCAACCGAGGACGCCCCGCGGCGGAGGCGGCGGACCGTGTAACGCGCGATGTCGGGTTCGGGGTTGGGGGCCCATACGAGCCGAACGCTCCGAGGGAGCCCCGACTCGGCCTTCAGGCCCTGCGGCCTGGAGGGGAGGGGCCTCGTGGCGGCGGAAACGGTCTCCGAGAAGCCGCTCAGAAGCCCGTCCCGGTCGACTGCGCGGACCCGGTAGAAGCGGACGGTCCTGTCCCCGAGGCCCGCGTGAACGAATGAGGGCGGGGCGGTTTCGGCGATCTGCCTGAACGGTCCATCCCCGCTCTCCGAGACGAAGACGCGGTAGGCGGCGATGTCGGCCTCGGGATTGCGGTCCCAGACGAGCGGCACGCGGCGCGCCCTGCCCCCCTCGGCCGCGAGGCCCCGCGGCGCGGACGGGGCGCGCTTGGTGACCGCCTTCACGGGCGCGGTCATGGCGCTCGAGAGCTTGTCGGCGTCGATTGCCTCGATCGTGTAGTAGTAGGCGGTGTCGTCCTCCAGCCCGGTGTCGGTGTGGGAGGGACCCGTGAGCCATCCCGGTTTCACGCTGGCGATCTCCCGGTAGGGGCCCGACTCCGAGCCGCTGCGGTGGATGCGGTACTCCCGGATATCCTTCTCCTTCGGCGGGCCCCACTCGAGCCGCACCCTGCGTGCGAGCCCCCCCTGGGCGCAGAACCCCGCCGGCGGCGAGGGGGGCGGCTTCGCGCCGGCGGCGAATTCGACCGACGGCTCGCTTTCGAGCCCGTTGCGGTACCGCTTGACGACCCGGTAGTAGCGCGTCTCCCCGTTCGCGAGCCCCTTCTCAAAGAAGCCGGGCGTGCGGCTTTCGCCCGCCCGCACGTACTCCCCGCCGGGCGAGGCGGCGCGGTAGATCGCGTAGCCGACGACGCCCTCCTCTTCCTCCGCCCACGAGAAGGAGCTGGCCCCGACCGCGGTCTGCCGCCGCACGCGGAGCTCGCCGATCGCCGGCCTGCCGCGGGTGCGGACGGGGGCGGCGGCGCACGGCGGCGATTCCCTCCCGTCCGTGTCGACGGCCGTCAGTCGATAGAAGAGGGCGGCGCCGTCGGCGAGGCCGCGGTCGATCCAGTCCGTCTTCTCCGTCTCTCCGACGACGGCGTACGGCCCCCCCTCTGCCTCGGCGCGGTGGATGCGGTACCCTTTGAGGTCGGGTTCGGCGTTGGGACGCCAAGAGAGCGACGCCTCGCGCACGCCGCCGGTGGTCGCGAGGCCGGCCGGGGGCGCCGGCGCGTGGAATTGGATGAGGTAGGCGCCCTCGATCCTGCGCACCTCCCGCTCGACCGCCTCCCGGAGGCGGGCCTCCGCGACGACCTTGAGGGCGTCGGGGAGGATCACCTTCCCCGTCTCGACGTCGAGCAGCCTCAGATCGACCTCGATGGCGCCCCCGAAGAAGGAGACCCCGCCCGCGAGGGCGACGTCGACCCCGAGCACCCTCCCCAGCTTCTTGGTCGTCTCCTCGTCCACCGCGCCGGACTGGCCGAAGTAGAGCTCGTCGAGGAGCTTCCGGATCTGCTTTCGCTCCACCACCTCGAAGTTGGGCCTCCGGGCGAAGGCGGTGATGAACATCTCGGAGATCGTCTCGCCGTAGCCGCGTTCCCTCGCCGGGGGGTTGTTGTTCTTGAAGTCGAAGACCGCGATCCGGAGCGGCTTCTCGAGGCGGGCGACCGGGGCCTCCTCGACCCTCGGGACGGCGAGGGAGAAGATCTGCACGCGGCGGTTGCCGCGATCCGCCACGCAGACGAGGCCGTTGGGGCCGGTCCCGACGCCCTGCGGTTCCCTGAACTGTCCGCGCCCCTTCCCTCGCCCCCCGACGGCGGCGAGGAAGCGGCCCTGGGGGTCGAAGAACTGGACCGCGTTGTTCTTCTCGTCCGAGACGCAGACGATCCCCATCGCCCCCACGGCGATCCCGGACGGTTTCTCGAATCTCCCGGGCCCTTTGCCGCGCCCGCCGAAACTGAACAGGTAGGCCTGCTGGGGGGTGTAGGCGTGCACGGCGCGCGTCCCCGAGTCGAGGACGTAGATGAGGCCGTCGACTCCGACGGCGACATCCTCGATGCGCGTGAACCGGGGCCAGGCGACGAATCGGATGGGGCCGCTCGTGCGCGAGATGTCGATCTTGTCGACGGCCTTGGGGCCCGAGACGATCTGCCCGATGAACGTCCCGTCGGCGTCGAATCTCTGCACGCGGTTGTTGCCCCGATCGGCCGCGTAGACCCTCCCGGCGTCGTCGACGGCGACCCCGACGGGGTCGCGGAAGCGGCCCGGGGCGCTCCCCTTGCCGCCTATCTTCGCCGCGAGGGTGCCGGTTTGGTCGTGGATGCAGATCGAACGGTTCCGTGAGTCCGAGATGTAGAGGCGCCCCGCCCTGTCCGTCGCCACCGCCGAGGGGCGGGGGAAGGTGCTGCTCCAGAACCGTTTCTCCCCGATGGAGAGGATCGGTCTCCCTTCGGCGTCGAACAGATATGCCTTGTGCGTGGATGCGTCGAGGACACAGATATTCCCGGCGGCGTCCGCCGCGGCGTCCACGAGCGATTTCCACGCCGGGTCGGAGAGCTCGCGCTGGTAGACCACCCCCCGGAGCGTCACCGGGTAGGCGGGCGGGCCGGGGAGGAGATGGAACTGCGGCGTGGAGCATCCTGCGGCGAGGAGGGCGATACCGACACCGGCGCCGAGAAGTCGGTTTTTCATCCGCACAAGCATACACCGTCGGAACAGGGCCGGTCAATTCCGTTGTCGAAACGCCGTCGAAGCGGCGGGGCGCGGGAGGAGGCGCACGCGGGGCCGCTGCACACGGGCCGGGATGCCCCCGCCGCGGCGCTCCTCCGTCTTGCGGCGGCGCCGGGCGGTGTGCTATCATCCGTCCGCCCCGGAGCAGGTCGCACCGTACGGGGAAAGGAGTCATGCAATGGACGCACCAGTAGATCTGTCGACCGAGCAGGGGCTGGAGACCTACCGCCACTCGGCCTCGCACCTGATGGCGCATGCGGTGAAGCGTCTCTTCCCGCAGGCCCGCCTCGCCATCGGCCCTGCCATCGCCGACGGCTTCTATTACGACTTCGACCTCGACGCGCGCCTCACCCCGGAGGACCTCGAGAAGATCGAGGAGGAGATGCGGAGGATCGCCGCCGAGGACCACCCGTTCGTCCGGGAGGAGGTTGACCGGGCGGAGGCGATCGACCTGTTCAGGAAGGCGGGGGAGCGGTACAAGGTCGAGATACTCGAGGAACTTCCCGAGGGGAAGGTGAGCCTCTACCGCAACGGGGAGTTCGCCGACCTGTGCCGGGGGCCGCACGTCGCCAGGACCGGACTCCTCAGGGCGTTCCGCCTCCTCAACGTCGCCGGCGCCTACTGGCGCGGGAACGAGAAGAACGCGATGCTCCAGCGGATCTACGGCACCGCGTGGGGGAGCGATGCGGAGCTCGAGGCGTATCTGTCGAGGCTCGAGGAGGCCAAGGCGCGCGATCACCGGCGCCTCGGCCGGGAGCTGGGCCTGTTCGACGTCTACGAGGAGGCGGGCGCGGGGCTCGTCTACTGGCACCCGCGCGGGACGGTGCTCCGACGCATCATCCGGAACTACTGGGAGGAGATGCACCTCGGGCGGGGGTACCAGCTCGTCACGATTCCGCACATCGCCCACGCCCACCTCTGGAAAACCTCCGGGCACTTCGACTTCTACCGGGAGCATATGTACACGATGAAGGTGGAGGACGAGGAGTACGTCCTCAAGCCGATGAACTGCCCGGGGCATATCCTCATCTACAAGTCGGCGGTGCGGAGCTACCGCGACCTGCCGATCCGTTTCGCCGAGATGGGGACGGTCTACCGGCACGAGCGCTCCGGCGTCCTCCACGGGATGCTCAGGGTGCGCGGCTTCACGCAGGACGACGCCCACATATTCTGCACCCCCGAGCAGCTCCCCGGAGAGATCCTCTCGGTCCTCGACCTGGTGCTCGAGGTGCTGCGGAAGTTCGGCTTCGCGGGGTTCGAGATCGATCTGAGCGTCCGCGACCCGAACAGGCCGCAGGACTACGCCGGCTCCCCGGAGTCGTGGGAGACGGCGGAGCGGGTGCTGGCCGACGCACTCAAGGCGCGGAACCTCGCCTACCGGCGGATCGAGGGGGAGGCGGTCTTCTACGGCCCCAAGATCGACATCAAGCTCCTCGACGCCCTCGGGCGGCGGTGGCAGTGCTCCACCATCCAGTTCGACTTCAACCTGCCCGGCCGGTTCAACGCCTGCTACGTCGGCAGGGACAACGCCAGGCACCACGTCGTGATGGTGCACCGGGCCCTCTTCGGGTCTCTCGAGCGGTTCGTCGGCGCGCTCATCGAGCAGTACAAGGGGGCGTTCCCGGTCTGGCTCGCGCCGGTCCAGACCGTCGTCATCCCGGTCTCCGAGAAGTTCCTCGACTACGCGGAGTCGGTGCGCGAAACGCTCGCCGCGGGAGGGATCCGGGCGGAGATTGACCGCCGCAACGAGAAGATGGGGTTGAAGATACGCGACGCGCAGCTCCAGAAGATCCCCTACATGCTGATCGTCGGCGGGAGGGAGCGCGACGCCGGCGCGGTCGCCGTCCGTTCGCGCGAGGCGGGCGACCAGGGGACGATGCCGCTGGCCGGCTTCATCTCCAAGATCCACGCCGAGGCGAAGGAGGGATGACCGGCGGTCCCGGTTCCCCTCGCCCCGAAGCGCCCGGCCCTCAGCCGATCGCCTTCCCCGTGGAGCTCATCGACAGACACGCGTGCTTTACGCCGCGGCTCGCCCGCAGCAGGTCCGCGAGGCGCGTGATCTCCTTCGGGTTCCCGCGCGCGACGATCACCTCGATGCAGGTGTCGTGGTCCAGGTGGATGTGCTGCGATGAGAGGACGCGCGTGTAGTGTCGGTGCTGGAGCTCGATCAGGCGCTTGGAGAGCTCGCGCTGCCGGTGGTCGTAGAGCAGGCTGATGACCCCGATCACCTCGTCCCCCTCCGCCCATTCGTCCTCCACGAGGCACGCCCGCACCAGATCGGCGATCGCCTTCGAGCGGTTGGTGTGCCCCGTCTTCCGCGCGCGGCGGTCGAACCGCGCGAGCAACTCCCTCTCGAGCGAGACCCCGAAGCGGATAAGCCTGTCCATCCCGCACCCCCTCCTTGTGCGCCGTGGCACCAGTATAGCACCGCCCCCGCGGACAGGTACACCCCCCCGCCCGGAGCGGCGGGAAATTTTGCCTTGTGCGGCGCGCCGCGTGATTGCTATACTACGCCCCGTAGCCTCCGCGGTGCGCCCGACGCGCGCCGCGGGGCAGGGGTGAGGTTCGTTGATGCAGGGTCCCGGCCGGCAGACGCCGGCGCGGGCCGGGCGCGGCGCACGGGGAGGTGATACGCATTCGGTCTCTCATACGGGTCAACAATCAGATCAGGGCCAGGGCGGTGCGCACCATCGACAAGGACGGCAAGCAGGCGGGGATCATGACCGCCGAGCAGGCCCTTGCGCTTGCGCGGTCGTGCAAGCTCGACCTCGTGGAGGTGGCGCCGAACCTCGACCCGCCCGTCTGCAGGATAATGGATTTCGGGAAGTACCAGTACCAGCAGATGAAGAAGAGCCGCGTCGCCAAGAAGAAGTCCATGGGCGGCAAGCTCAAGGAGATCAAGCTCAGGCCCCGCATCGAGGCGCACGACTACCAGGTGAAGCTCCGGCACGCCCGGGACTTCCTCGAGAAGGGGTGCAAGCTCAGGTTCCGGCTGGTCTACCGCGGAAGGGAACTCGCCCACATGGAGATGGGCATCAACCTGCTCAAGCGGATCGAGGAGGACGTGAAGGACCTCGGGCAGGTGGAGATGTATCCCAAGACCTTCGGCAGAAACGTGATCATGATGTTCGCGCCGCGTCCCGGGGCCTCGAAGCCCCGGCCCGCGGACGGGCAGAAAAAGGACGGCGGCGATGCCAAGGCTGAAAACGAACCGCTCGGCGGCCAAGCGGTTCAGCAAGACGGCGCGCGGCAGGTTTAAGAAGAAGCTCGCCTGCACGAGCCATATCATGACGAAGAAGAGCCGCAATCGAAAAAGAAAACTCCGGGGGACCAGCGTTGTCAGCCCCGTGGAGCAATCGATGCTCAGGAAGGTTTTGCCGTACGCCTGAGATGGTGTGAGAGGAGGGTCACGTGGTCAAGGCCAGCAACGCCCCCGCTTCCAGGAAGAGGAGGAGGAGGGTCCTCAAGCGCGCGAAAGGGTACCGGAGCGCGCGCGGGAGCCTCATCCGTCTCGCGACGGAAGCCGTCGAGCGGGGGCTCGCATACGCATACAGGGACCGCAAGGCGCGGAAGCGCGATTTCCGCGGGCTCTGGATCACCCGGATAGGGGCGGCCTGCAAGGCCGAGGGGCTTTCCTATTCGCGGTTCATCGCCGGGCTCAAGAAGGCCCGGGTCGCGCTCGACAGGAAGGTCCTGGCGGACCTCGCGGTGCGCGACAAAGACGTCTTCGTGGAACTGGTGAAGGTCGCCCGGGGAGCGGCGGCCGAATAAGGCGGGAGAGCGGCGCAGAGAGACCATCGACGAGGGAGCGCATGCGATTCGTTTACCATACAGACCGGAACACCGGACGCGCGGCCGAAGAGACCACCGGCGGCGCGTTTCCCGGGTAGCGGCGCGCCGGTCTGCCGCGCACGTTCCGCCCCCGCCGTTCCTCTCCGCCCGCGTACCCCGCGTCACAGGGGTGTTCGGCTCCGGATGAAAGACAGGATCGAAGCCCTCCGCGGAGAAGCCGTCCGTCTCATCGCCGCGTGCCCGTCGCGCGACGCCCTCGATGCGCTGCGGGTCAGATTCCTCGGGCGGAAGGGCGCCGTCACCGCGATGCTGCGGGGGCTCAAGGATCTGCCCCCCGGCGAGCGGCCCGCCGCCGGCCAGGCGGTCAACGGCCTCAGGGATTCGATCGCCGCCCTCCTCGACGAACGCCTCGCGGGGCTCCGCGGGCGCGAGGAGGAGGCCGGCTTCAGGCGCGAAACAATCGACGTCACCCTTCCCGGCGTTCCGGTGCGCGTCGGCGCGCGCCACCCGATCCCCCGCGTCATGGAGCGGATCACGGGGATATTCGCGGGCTTGGGCTTCGACGTCGAGGAGGGCCCCGAGGTCGAGACCGACCGGTATAACTTCGCGGCGCTGAACTTCCCCGCGGACCACCCCGCGCGGGACATGCAGGCGACCCTCTACGTCGACGACTCCCTGCTGCTGCGCACCCACACCTCCCCCGTCCAGGTGCGGGTGATGGAACGCCGGAAGCCGCCGCTCCGGTGCATCATGCCCGGCCGCGTCTACCGCTGCGACAGCGACGTCTCCCACTCCCCGATGTTCCACCAGGTCGAGGGGCTGGCGGTCGGGGAGGGGATCGGTTTCGGGGAGCTGAAGGGGCTGCTCGGCTTCTTCGTGCGGCAGATCTTCGGCCCCGACACGGCCCTCCGGTTCCGCCCGAGCTTCTTCCCGTTCACCGAGCCGAGCGCGGAGATCGACATCTCCTGCGTCATCTGCGCCGGGCGGGGGTGCCGCGTCTGCAAAGGCTCCGGCTGGATCGAGATACTCGGCGCCGGGATGGTCCACCCGGCGGTCTTCGAGGCGGTCGGCTACGACCCGGAGCGGTACAGCGGCTATGCGTTCGGGATGGGGGTCGAGCGGGTCGCGATGCTCATCTACGGGATCGACGACATACGGCTTTTCTTCGAGAACGACGCGAGGTTCCTGGAGCAGTTCAGGTAAGGCGGCGCGGGGATCGCGGGAGGGCGGAAACCGGGGGAGGGTGACCCGGCGGCGACGAGATGAAGATCCTGTACCGGTGGCTTGCGGAATTCGTGGAGTGCCCGCTTCCCGCGGAGGAGCTCGCCGGCCGCCTCACCGGCGCCGGCCTCGAGGTCGAGGGGGTGACCCGGCTCGACCCCGGCCCGCCGGGGCTCGTCACGGCGCGGATCCTCTCCGTCGAGCCGCATCCCGCCGCCGACCGCCTCACCGTCTGCCGGGTGAGCGACGGCGCGCGCGACTACACGGTCGTCTGCGGCGCGCCGAACGTCCGTGCCGGCGAAACCGCACCGTTCGCCGCGGTCGGGACCCGGCTCCCGGGCGGGATCGCGATCAGGAAGGCGAAGCTGCGCGGCGTCGTCTCGGAGGGGATGCTCTGCTCGGAGCGCGAGCTCGGCCTCGGCGAGGACGCCGCGGGGATACTGCTCCTCGGCCCCGACTGCCGGGCGGGCATTTCGCTCGCCGAGGCGCTCGGGCTCGACGACTGGCTGCTCGACGTCAACGTGCCCCCGAACCGTCCCGACTGCCTCGGCGTCATCGGCATCGCGCGGGAGGTCTCGGCGCTCCTGCGCGTCCCGCTCCGCGTCGCCCCCCCGCATGTCGCGGAGGGCCCCGAGCCGACCGCCGCCCGCGCCCGGGTGTCCGTCGAGCGCTTCGACCTGTGCCCCCGCTACACGGCGCGTCTCGTCGTCGGCGCGCGGCCGGTCCCGTCCCCGTTCCCCGTGCGGCGGCGGCTCGCCCTCTCGGGCGTGCGGGCGATCAACGCGATCGTGGACGCGACGAACTACGTGATGCTCGAATACGGCCAGCCGCTCCACGCATTCGATTTCGCGAGGATCGAGGGGGGGGGCGTCGAGGCGCGCGCGGCGAGGCCCGGCGAGAGGATCGTCACGATCGACGGGAGGGAGCGGGAGCTCCCCGGGGGGACGCTCGTCATCGCCGATGCCCGGGGGCCGGTCGCCGTCGCGGGGCTGATGGGCGGCGCGGGGAGCGAGGTGGGGCCGGACACCGCCGAGGTGCTGCTCGAGAGCGCCTGCTTCGACCCGGCGACGGTGCGGCGGGCATCGAAGGCGCTCGGGCTCTCCAGCGATTCGTCGTACCGGTTCGAGCGGGGGACCGACGTCGAGGGCGTCGCGTGCGCGCTCGACCGGGCGGCGCAGCTTGTCGCCGCGCATGCGGGGGGGGTCGTCAGCGCGGGCATCCTCGAATGCCGTCGCCCGACCCCCCCTCCGCGGGCGATCGCGCTTCGCCTCGGCAGGGCGGGCGCCCTCCTGAGCGGGGCGGTGACGCGCGGGGAGGCCGCCGACTGCCTGACGCGCCTCGGCTTCTCGGTCCGAGAGGGGGAGGGGGACGTCGTCGAGGTCGTCCCCCCCTCCTTCAGGGTGGACGCGCGGCGGGAGGTCGACCTGATCGAGGAGATCGCCCGGCTGCGCGGCTACGACGCCGTCCCCTCCGTCGCCGTGTCGGCGGTCGACAGCGGGGCGGACGGGTCCGCCCGGCACACGGGGCGTGCGCGGGTCAGGGAGGCGCTCCGGGCGCGCGGCTTCTCCGAGGCGGTCACGCTGAGCTTCATGGGGGGCGCGGAGATGGACCGGCTGATGTGGGGCGCGTCGGATCCGCGCCGCGCGGCGGTCCGGCTCAGGAACCCGGTCAGCGAGGAGTTCGCCTACCTGAGGACGAGTCTGCTCCCGCCGCTGGCGCGATGCCTCGGTCTCAACGCGTCCCGCGGCGCGCACGATCTCCTCCTCTTCGAGCTCGGCTCCGTCTTCGCCGCCGCCGGCGGCGGCGCCCCGCCGATCGAGGAGGAGCGGCTCGCGCTCATCGCGACCGGCCTGGCGGCCCCCGCGTCCTGGTGCGCGCCCGGCAGGGACGCGGACTATTTCTTCGTGAAGGGGGTCCTCGAGTCGCTCGCCGGACACGCCGGCCTGCGCCTCCGCGCTGAGGCGGCCCCGCTCGACGGCTTCCACCCCGGCCGCGCAGCGGCGCTGCGGCTGAACGACGAGCCGTGGGGAATCCTCGGCGAGCTGCACCCGCGGGCGGCGGAGGCGTACGGGATCCGCGGGCGGGTCGTCTTCGCCGAGATGAACGCCGCGCCGCTTTTCGCGGCGCTCGCCCCCGCGCCGCGCTGCCGCCCGATCCCCCCCTCCGCCGCGGTGCGGAGGGATATCGCGGTCGTCGCCGCGGAGGCGACTCCCGCGCAGCGCCTCCTCGATCGGCTAGGCGAGGCGCTGCCCGGCGGGGCGGTGGAGTCGGTGGCGCTCTTCGACCTGTTCACGGGCCCCCCGATCCCGCCGGGGAGGAAGGGGCTCGCCTTCTCGGTGCGGCTGCGTCTGCCGGAGGAGGGGGGGGAGGCGGGCATCGACGCCGCCGTCGAACGGCTCCGCGCGGCGCTGCGCGAAGAGGGGTGCGAGATCAGGTAGCGCCCGGCATCCGCCCGGCGCGGAGGGGATCGGATCGCCGGTTCGTCGACGCGGCCGGCGCCGCCGCGGCGTATCGACGGGGGATCCGCATGGATCTGTTCGACGCGCAGGAGAGGGATATCCCGGCGGAGGCCGAGCCGCTGGCGGCGCGGATGCGGCCGCGGACGCTCGACGAGTTCCAGGGGCAGCGGCACATCCTCGGCGAGGGGAGGCTCCTCTCCCGGGCGATCGCGTCGGACCGGATCGGTTCGCTGATCCTCTGGGGGCCGCCGGGGTCGGGGAAGACGACGCTCGCCGAGGTGATCGCCCGGGCGACCCACAGCCGCTTCGAGCGCATCAGCGCGGTGATGGCCAACGTAGAGATCCTGCGCAAGGCGATCTACGCCGCGCGGAACCGCCTTCGGGAGAAGGGGGAGAAGACCACCCTCTTCATCGACGAGATTCACCGTTTCAACAAGGCGCAGCAGGACGTGCTGCTGCCGCACGTCGAGCGCGGGGGGATCGCCCTGATCGGCGCCACGACGCACAACCCGTGCTTCTACGTCAACGCGCCGCTGCTGTCGCGCTCGCTCCTGTTCGAGCTCAAGCCGCTCGAGAAGGAGGATCTGCGCGCCATCGTCGCCCGCGCGCTCGCGGACCGGGAGCGCGGCCTCGGGGCGATGCGGGTCGCGGTGGACGACGACGCGCTCGAGCATCTCCTCAACGCCTGCGAGGGGGACGCGCGGCGCGCCCTGAACTCGATCGAGCGGGCGGCGCTCACGACCCCGCCCGGTCCCGACGGCGCGGTGCGCATCACGCTCCGCCAGGCGGAGGAGTCGGTCCAGTCGAAGGCGGTCGTCTACGATCGCGACGAGGACGGGCACTACGACACGATATCCGCGTTCATCAAGAGCATGCGGGGCTGCGACCCCGACGCCGCCCTCTACTGGATGGCGAAGATGCTCCACGCGGGCGAGGACCCGCGCTTCATCGCGCGGCGGATCATCATCTGCGCCGCGGAGGACGTCGGCAACGCGGATCCGCACGCGCTCCTTGTCGCGACCGCCGCGATGCAGTCCCTCGAGTTCGTCGGGATGCCCGAGGCCCGCATCCCGCTGGCGCAGGCGGCGGTCTACGTCGCCTGCGCCCCCAAGAGCAACGCCTCCTTCCTCGGGATCGAGAAGGCGCTCGAGGCGGTGCGCAGCCGCCCGGTGATGGAGGTCCCCGACGCCGTGAAGGGGACCGGCTACGCGGGCGCGGCGAAACTCGGCCGGGGGGAGGGGTACACGTACGGGCACGGCCCGAGAAGCGAGACCGGAGACCCGGCGTTCACGCCGGCCGAACTGCGCCTCTACGCACCGTGGGCAAGCGGCTACGAGAAGATCATACGGAAGCGTCTCGAGGCCTGGCGGAAGGGCCGCGGGGAGCGGAAGGAGGCGGCGGGGCCGCGATGACCGGGGAAGGCGTCGAATCCGACGAGAAGGGGAGGCTGCGCGCGGCGCTGCTGGCGCGGCGCCGGGCGATCCCGGAGGGGCTGCGGGCGGGACAGAGCGCGCGGATCGCCGCGGGCCTTCGCCTGCTCGAGGCGTACCGCCTCGCGCGGCGGATCATGTGCTACGCGGCGGTGCGGGGAGAGGTGGAGACCGCGGGGCCGGTGGCGGAGTGCCTCCGGCGCGGGGCGCTGGTCGCCCTGCCGCGTTTCGACGCCGCGGCGGGGCGCATCGAGGCGCGGTGGGTGCGCGACCCCGGCCTGGATCTCGCCCCGGGGGCGTTCGGCATCCCCGAGCCGCGGGCGGACCGGTGCCCGCCGGCCGACACGGGAACGATCGACCTCTTCCTCGTCCCCGGCGTCGGCTTCGACCCGCGGGGCAACCGCCTCGGGTGGGGGAGGGGGCTGTACGACGCCCTGCTCGCCGGGGCGGCGCCGCGCGCCGTGAAGATCGGACTCGCCTACGAGGCGCAGGTCGTCCGCCTCGTCCCCGCGGGGAGACGGGATGTCGCCGTGGACCTGCTGGTGACCGAGGATCGGACGATCGACTGCGCGAGGATTCGAAGGATTGTCGACGGGGGAACGCGGGCGCAGCCGGTTTCGCGCTAGGGCGGCGATCCCGCGCCATCACGAACCAGAGGAGGGAGGCGCATATGCATTTTCTGCAGGAGCAGTTCATCGCCCTCATCCTGATCGGCACCGCCGCCGGGGTGGCCGCGGGATATCTGTTGCGCCGCCACGCGGCCGAGAAGGGGTTCTCCGACGCGGAGGCGCAGGCGAAGAAGATCGTCGAGGAGGCCCAGCGCGAGGCGTCCAACAAGGCGCGCGAGGCGGAGCTGTTCGCCAAGGACGAGCTGCACCGCTCCCGGACGGAGTTCGAACGGGAGACGAAGAATCGGCGCAAGGAGCTCCTCACCCTCGAACAGCGCGTCCTCCAGAAGGAGGAGAATGTCGAGCGCAAGGTGGGGCTCATCGAGAAGAAGGAGCAGATGCTGTCGAAAACCGAGCGGGAGCTCCAGGAGCGGGAGCGGAAGGCCGAGGCGCGGCAGGCGGAGCTCGACGGGATCATCGAGGAGGAGCGCCGGCGCCTCCAGAAGGTCGCGGGCCTGAGCCGCGACGAGGCCAAGCAGCTCCTTTTGAGCAAGCTCGAGGACGAGATCAGGCGCGACGCGGCGACGATGGCCCGGCGCATCGAGGAGGAGGCGAAGGAGAGCGCCGACAAGCAGGCGAAGAAGATCATCTCCCTCGCCATTCAACGCTACGCCGCCGACCATGTCTCCGAGACCACGGTCACGAGCGTGCCGCTCCCCAACGACGAGATGAAGGGGCGGATCATCGGCCGCGAGGGGCGCAACATCCGCGCCCTCGAGGCGGCCACGGGCGTGGACGTCATCATCGACGACACGCCGGGCGCCGTGGCCCTCTCGGGTTTCGACCCGATACGGAAGGAGGTGGCGCGGATCACCCTCGAACGGCTCATCGCCGACGGGCGCATCCACCCCGCCCGGATCGAGGAGATCGTCGAGAAGGTCAAGAAGGAGATGGACGAGACGATCCGCGAGACCGGCAAGCAGGCCGCCTTCGACCTCGGCATCCACGACCTCCATCCGGAGCTGGTCAGGCTCCTCGGGCGCCTGAAGTTCAGGAGCAGCTACGGTCAGAACGTGCTCCAGCACTCCAAGGAGGTCGCCCGGCTGATGGGGATCATGGCGGCGGAGCTCAAGGAGGACGTCCAGGCCGCCAAGCGGATCGGACTCCTGCACGACATCGGAAAGGCGGTGGACCACGAGGTGGAGGGGGCGCACGCGACCATCGGCGCCGACATCGCCCGGCGCTACGGCGAGGTCGCCGAGGTCGTGCACGCGATCGCCGCCCACCACAACGACGTCGAACCGGGCACGATCCAGGCGGTCCTCGCCTCTGCGGGCGACGCCATCTCCGCGGCGAGGCCGGGGGCGCGCTCCGAGTCGATCGAGGCGTATATCAAGCGCCTCGAGAACCTCGAGAAGATCGCGCTCTCCTTCCGCGGCGTCCAGCACGCCTATGCGATCCAGGCGGGGCGCGAGATCCGCGTGATGGTGGAGCCGGACAAGATCGGGGACGCCGAGGCGATCCAGGTCGCCCGCGAGGTGACCAAGAAGATCCAGGAGGAGCTCGAGTACCCGGGGCAGATCAAGGTGGTCGTGGTGCGCGAGACGCGGGCAGTGGAGTACGCCAAGTGACGAACATCCACGGCAATGGTCTTGCCGCGAATGAACGCGGATCTTCGCGGATTCGGGTCTGTCTCGCAGCCGTATCCGCGGTCGAACCGTTTCCGTGCTTCACGGTGTCAACGGTATGATCTGTGGCGGGAGGGGCTGAGATGATCGGCATCCTGTTCGGAGGGGACATCGTCGGGAAGCCGGGGAGGGACGCCGTCGCGAGGCTCGTCCCGCTCCTGCGGAAACGCCACGGGGTCGACTGCGTGGTCGCGAACGCGGAGAACGCCGCGGGCGGCTCCGGCGTCACGCCGGAGATCGTGGAGGAGCTCCTCTCCGCGGGGGTGGACGTGCTCACCTCCGGCGACCATGTCTGGAGGAACAGGGCGGTGTACGGCATCATGGGGCGGGAGGACCGCCTGCTCCGGCCCGCCAACTACCCCGAGGAGGCGCCGGGGAAGGGGCGCGTCCTCGTCACCCTCCCGGGCGGCGCGAAACTCGGGGTCGTCAACGTGATGGGGAGGGTCTTCATGAAGCCGGCCGACTGCCCGTTCAAGGCGGCGGCGCGCGAGGTGGAGGCGCTGCGGGTCGAAACCCCGCTGATCCTCGTGGACATGCACGCGGAGGCGACCTCGGAGAAGATCGCCCTCGGGCGCTGGCTCGACGGGAAGGTGACGGCGGTCATCGGGACGCACACGCACGTCCAGACGGCCGACGAGCGCCTCCTGCCCGGCGGCACCGCCTACCTCACGGAGGCGGGCATGACCGGGCCGTGCGAGTCGGTCCTGGGGCGCGAGATCGGGGCGGTGGTGCGGCACTTCGTGACGCAGCTCCCCGAGCGGTTCGAGGTGGCGCGCGAGGGGGTCGAGTTCCAGGGGGCGCTCGTGCGCGCCGACGAGAAGACGGGGAGGGCGGTGTCGATCGAGAGGATCCGGGAGAAGCTGCCCGCCTCCTCCCGGAGGCCGGCCTCCGACGGGGAGGGGGAGGAGAACGGCGGCAGGTGAGGAAGGGGCGGCGCCGCATGGAGGGCCGGGCGCCGATCCGTCCTCCCCGGCCCGCCGGGGCGCGCCGCGTCGGCACGGGGAGGCGATGGTGAGGGCGCCGGGCAGGAAGATCTACCGCGTCGCGGAGCTCACCCGCAGGATCAAAATCCTGCTCGAGGGCGAGTTCCCCGGCGTGTGGGTCGGGGGGGAGGTCTCCAACGTCCGCCGCCCCGGCTCCGGGCACCTCTACTTCACCCTCAAGGACGAGGAGAGCCAGCTCCAGGCGGTGCTCTACCGCTCCCAGGCGTCGCGGCTGCGCTTCGAGCTGAAGGACGGCCTGCAGGTCGTGGCATTCGGCGACGTCTCCGTGTACGAGCGGGGCGGGCGCTACCAGCTCACGGTGTCCGAGATCGAGCCGAAGGGGGTGGGCGCGCTCCAGCTCGCCTTCGAGCAGTTGAAGGAGCGGCTGCGGGAGGAGGGGCTCTTCGACCCCGCCCGCAAGAGGCCGATCCCGCTGCTCCCGGGGAGGATCGGGATCGTCACCTCCCCGTCGGGGGCCGCGATACGCGACATCCTGAGCGTCATCGGGCGACGTTTCGCCGACGTCCGTGTGCTGATCAGCCCGGTGCGCGTGCAGGGCGAGACGGCCGCCGCCGAGATCGTCGCGGCGATCGACGAGCTGAACCGCCGGGGCGACGTGGACGTCATCATCGTGACGCGCGGCGGCGGATCCCTCGAGGACCTCTGGGCCTTCAACGAGGAGCCGGTGGCCCGCGCCATCGCCCGCTCGCGGATACCGGTGATCTCCGCCGTCGGGCACGAGATCGACGTCACCATCGCCGATTTCGCCGCCGACCTCCGCGTCCCGACCCCGTCCGCCGCCGCCGAACTCGTGGTGGCGAAAAAGTCGGAGCTCCAGGAACGGCTCGCCGCCCTTTCCTCGCGCCTGGTCTCCTCCGCCCGGCAGCTCCTCGCGGAGCTGCGGCGGCGCCTGATCGTCTCCGCGCGGCATTACGTGCTTCAGGCGCCGGAGAACGTCGTGCGGCAGTACCAGCAGCTCCTCGACGAACTCGAGGGGCGCCTGGGGAGGTCGTTCCGGCACCGGCTCGCGCTCGGGCGCGCGCAGCTGGGGGGCATCGCCGGGAGGCTCGAGACCCTGAGCCCCGTCGCCGTCCTCTCGAGGGGCTACAGCGTCGTCTTCAGGGAAAGGGACGGCGCCGTGGTTTCGGCGCCGGCGCAGGTGCGCCCGGGCGAGGCGGTGCGGGTGAAGCTGGCCCGGGGCGGGTTCACCGCCTCGGTCAACGAAATCGTTGACTGAGGGGCCGCGCGGCGTAAAATGAAGGCGGGGAGGGGTGCGATGGCGAAGGAGAGGGAGAAGGAGAAGAAACCAGGATTCGAGGAGTCCCTCGCGCGTCTCGAGCAGATCGTGGCGGCCATGGAGAAGGGGAGTCTCCCCCTCGAGGAGGCGCTGGAGCGCTACGAGGAGGGGGTCAGGCTCGCCGGTTTGTGCGCCCGGACGCTGGACGCGGCGGAGAGAAAGATCGAGATTCTCGCCAAGGGCGAGGGAGGGGAGACGGAGGTGAAGCCGTTCAGCCCGCCGGACGCCGCCGCCGAGGCGGGCGGCGCGGCGACGCCCTCAGCGAAACGGCGCGGACGCGAGGAGGAGCCGTTCCTCTTCTGATCGCGCGGGGGCGGCGATGAGATTCGGAGCCGAGATTTGAGATCTGAGATCTGAAAGCTGAAATCCGGGATCGCAGGGGGATCACCTGCCCCCCCGAAAGCAGAGACGATGCGCTACCTTGACCAGATCGAGTCCCCCGAGGACCTGCGGAAGCTTTCCGTGCGCGAGCTTCCGGAGGTCGCCCGCGAAATCCGCGAGCGCCTGATCCGGGTCGTCTCCTCCAACGGCGGGCATCTCGCCTCGAGCCTGGGCGCGGTGGATCTCACCCTTGCCCTCCACTACGTCTTCGACACGCCGCGCGACGCGATCGTCTGGGACGTGGGGCACCAGGCGTACGCCCACAAGCTCATCACCGGCCGCAACGCCTCCTTCGACACGCTGCGCCGCCTGGGCGGCGTCGCGGGGTTCCCCCGCCGGGGGGAGAGTCCGCACGATGCCTTCGGCGCGGGGCACGCCAGCACCGCGGTCTCCGCGGCGCTGGGCCTCGCCGCCGCACGGGATTTGCGCGGCGGCCTCGAGAAGATCGTCGCCGTCATCGGCGACGGCTCGCTCACCGGGGGGCTCTGCTACGAGGGGTTGAACAACGCGGGGCACCGGGCGCGGAATCTCCTCGTGATCCTCAACGACAACGCGATGTCCATCTCCCGCAACGTCGGCGCCATCTCGGCCTACCTGAACCGGATCATCAGCTCCCCGATCTACAACAGCGTCCGCACGGATCTCCAGGCGCTCGTGAAGACGATCCCCGGCGTCGGGAGCAGGGTGTTGGAGACGGCGCGGCGGATCGAGGAGAGCGTGAAGAACCTCGTCGTCCCCGGGATGCTCTTCGAGGAGATGGGGTTCCGTTACTTCGGGCCCGCGGACGGCCACGACATCCCGAAGCTCGTCGAGATGCTCCGGCGCTTGAAGAGGATGGACCAGCCGCTGCTCCTCCACCTGCGCACCGTCAAGGGGAAAGGGTATCCGCACGCCGAGCGGCACCAGGAGTATTTCCACGGGACCAGCCCTTTCGACATCGCCACCGGCAAGCCGAAAGAGGAGAACGGCGGGCCGTCGTGGTCGGACGAGATGGGCGGGGCGCTGGCGCGGATCGCCCGCAGCGACCCGTCGGTCATCGCCGTCACCGCGGCGATGGCGGGGGGGACGGGGCTGTCGGGATTCGCGCAAGAGTTCCCGGACCGCTTCTTCGATGTGGGGATCGCCGAGGAGCACGCCGTCACCTTCGCCGCCGGCCTCGCCGCGGGCGGCTGCACGCCGGTGGTCGCCCTGTACGCGACATTCCTCCAGCGGGCGTACGACCAGGTGATCCACGATGTATGCCTCCAAAACCTCCCGGTGGTGCTGGCGGTCGACCACGCGGGGATCGTCGGCTCCGACGGCCCGACGCACTCCGGGCAGTTCGCCTTCTCCACCCTGAGGCACATCCCCGGTCTGACGCTCCTGGCGCCGTCCGACGCGGGGGAGCTCAAAGAGATGCTCGCCTGGGCGATCGCGGCGAGGCGCCCGTGCGCGATCGCCTACCCCAAGGGCGCGGCGATTCCCGCCCGGGCGTGTGAAGCCGCGCCGCCGCTGTCGCCCGGCAGGTCCCGCCGCCTCAGGGAGGGCCACGACGTCGTCATCTTCGCGGCCGGGGCGATGGCGGGCGTCGCAGAGGTCGCCGCGGACCTTCTCCTGCAAAAGGGCCGGAGCGCCGCGGTGATCGACGCGCGTTTCATCAAGCCGCTCGACCGGGAGGCGATCCTCGCCGCGGCCCGGAAGCCCGGGCGCATCGTGACGCTCGAGGAGAACGCCCTCGAGGGGGGGCTGGGGAGCGGCGCGCTCACCCTCCTCGCGGAGGAGGGGGCGGCGGGCGCCGAGCTGCTGCCGCTCGGGATAGGGGATCAGTACGTGGAGCAGGGGGAGAGGAGCGAGATGCTGGCGTCGCTCGGCCTGGACGCCGCATCGGTCGCCCGCCGGATCCTCGACCGCTTCCGGTTCTAACGCCCGTCCCCCTTTCGCCAACCCAGGCACCCGATAGCCGATGAAGGTCCGTCTTGATCGTCTGCTGGTGGAGCGGGGGTTCTTCGAAAGCGGCGAGAAGGCCCGGCGCGCCGTGATGGCCGGGACGGTGACCGTGGACGGCCGTCGCGCCGACAAGGCGGGGAAGGCGGTCGACGCGGGGTGCGCGCTCGCCGTCGCCGCCCCCGCGCCTTTCGTCGGGCGGGGAGGGGAGAAGCTCGACGCCGCGCTCAAAACGTTCCGCGTCCCCGTCTCGGGGAGGCACTGCCTCGACCTGGGCGCCTCCACGGGCGGTTTCACCGACTGCTTGCTCAAGGCGGGGGCAACCTCCGTGATCGCCGTCGACGTCGGGCGCGGGCAGCTCGACCGGCGCCTGCGCGAGGACCCGCGGGTCGTCGTGCGGGAACGGACAAACGCGCGGTACCTGTCCCGCGAGGATCTCCCGCGGGATGCGGAGCTGGTCACCGTGGACCTTTCGTTCATATCGCTCGACAAGGTGCTCCCGGCGATCTCCCGCCTGATCGTCGGAGGGGGAGATCTGGTCGCCCTGGTCAAGCCGCAGTTCGAGGCGGGGCGGAGCGAGGTGCAGCGCGGCGGCGTCGTCCGAAACGGGCGGGTGCACGCGCGCGTCGTCTGGCACGCCTGCCTGGCGGCAGAGCGGTGCGGGCTCGAGATCATGGGGATCGCCGAATCCCCGCTGACGGGGCCCGCGGGCAACCGGGAGTTTTTCATCCACGCGAGGAAACCGTGAAGACGAACGCGGCGAAACGGCGCGGCATCCGCACAGTCGCCCTCGTGGCCAACGCGCGCAAGAGGGGGGCGGCCGCGACGGTCGCGCGGATTGCGCGGTTCCTGCGCGGGCGCGGGATGCGCCTCGTCGCCGATCCGGAGACCGCCCGGCTCCTCGGGGAGGAGGCGATAGCCAGGGACGACGAAACCCTGCGGGGGGAGGCGGACCTTGCGGTGAGCGTCGGCGGCGACGGCACGGTCCTGAAGGCGGCGCGCATCGTGGCCGGGAGCCGGGTCCCTCTGATGGGGATCAACCTCGGCGGCCTCGGCTTCCTCACCGCCACCGCGCGCGCCGGGGCCTCCCGGTGCCTCAAGGAGGCGCTCCGGGGGAGGCTCCGCGCCGAGGAGCGGATGATGCTCAGGGTATCCCTCGTGCGCGGCGGGCGGGAGATCTGCGCGCACGTCGCCCTGAACGACGCGGTGATCGGGAAGGGGGCCCAGGCGCGCCTGATGGCGCTGGAGACGTTTATCGGGGACGAGTTCCTCGTCACCTACGTCGCCGACGGCCTGATCATCTCGAGCCCCACCGGATCCACCGCCTACTCGCTCTCCGCGGGGGGGGCCCTTGTCAGCCCCGCCTTGGATGCTATAATGGTAACGCCGATCTGCCCGCACATGCTCACGAACCGTCCGATCATCGTGCCGGGCGGGAAAGCGGTGCGGGCGCGGATCTCGACGCACGGGCGCGAAGCGACGCTCTCGATAGACGGGCAGGTGAACGAGGCGCTGGCGGACGGCGACGAGGTGTCGGTGGCGAAGGCGGAGGGGCGGCTCACGCTGCTCGCCTCCCCGCGGAGGACGCACTTCACGCTGCTCAGGGAGAAGCTCCACTGGGGAGGACGGACGCTGCATGGCTAGGGTCACCATAGACATCACGCGCTGCAAGGGGTGCGAACTCTGCGTGGAGTCGTGCCCCCAGGGCGTCATCGCCATGTCGAAGTCCCTCAACGACAAGGGGGTCCACTTCGCGCAGCCGGCCCGCATCGAGGAGTGTACCGGGTGCGGCCTCTGCGCGATGATGTGCCCCGACGTCATCATCGAGGTGGACCGGGAGGAGACCCCGGCCCCTGCGCACGCCCCCCGCCCCCCCGAACTGGACCCCGCGGGGACACCCCCGGAACCGTAGCACGGTGACGTCATGGCGAAAAAGAAGCTGATGTGCGGGAACGAGGCGCTCTCGGAGGCGGCCATCGCGGCCGGGTGCCGGTGCTACTTCGGCTACCCGATCACGCCGCAGAACGAGGTGACCTCCTATATGTCGCGGCGGATGCCGGAGGTCGGCGGGCAGTTCGTGCAGAGCGAGAGCGAGCTCGCCGCCATCAACATGGTCTTCGGCGCCTCCGCGGTCGGCGCCCGGGCGATCACCTCCTCCTCGAGCCCCGGCATCAGCCTGATGCAGGAGGGGATCTCGTACATCGCGGGGTGCGAGCTCCCCGCGGTCATCGTGAACATCATGCGCGGCGGCCCCGGTCTCGGCAACATCGGCCCGAGCCAGGCCGACTACTTCCAGGCGACCCGCGGCGGCGGCCACGGCGACTACCACGTGATCGTTCTCGCACCCGCGAGCGTGCAGGAGCTGGTGGACCATGTCTTCCTCGCCTTCGATCTCGCCGACAGATACCGGAACCCGGTGATGATCCTCGGGGACGGCGTGCTCGGGCAGATGGTCGAACCGGTGGAGATCTCCGCCAAACGGCATGCGCGGCTCCCGGCGAAGGAGTGGGCGCTCACCGGGTGCGCGGGCAGGGAGCCCAACAAGGTGCGCTCGCTCGTGCTCGGCGACAACGAGCTCCTCGCGCACAACAACAAGCTCCAGGCGAGATACCGTCAGATCGCCGAGACGGAGATGCGCGCGGAGTCGTTCCAGACCGACGGCGCCGAGCTCCTCCTGGTCGCCTACGGAACGCCGTCGCGGACCTGCCGCGCCGCGCTCAAGGAGTTCAGGGCGCGGGGGTACCGGGTCGGCCTCTTCAGGCCGGTCACGCTTTGGCCGTTCCCGGCGGCGGCGCTCACCGAGGCCGCGAAGGCGGCGCGTGTCGTCCTCGTGGTCGAGATGAGCGCCGGGCAGCTCATCCAGGATGTGCGCCTCGCCCTCGGGAAATCGCCGGCGCAGGTGGAGCTTCTCGGCAAGCCGGGCGGCGAGGTGATCCAGAAGGCCGAGGTGAACGCGGCGATCGAGAAGGTCGTCGAGGCGCACGGCCTCAAGAGAAGGTGACCGTGCGGGCGGGCGAAGACGGGAAGGATGCCTGAATGAAACGCGGGACGGCGCGGCCGAAAAGCCTCAGGGACGTCGAGACGCACTACTGCGCCGGCTGCGGGCACGGGATCGTTCATCGGCTGATCGCCGAGGCGGTCGACGAGCTCGGCATTCGCGAGCGCGTGGTGGGCATCGCCCCCGTCGGCTGCGCGGTGCTCGCCTACGACTACTTCAACTTCGACGTGAGCGAGGCGGCGCACGGGCGGGCCCCCGCGGTCGCCACGGGGATGAAGCGCGCGCGTCCGGATCTGATCGTCTTCTCCTACCAGGGGGACGGGGACCTCGCCGCTATCGGGATGGCGGAGATCATCCACGCGGCGAACCGCGGGGAGGGGATCACCGTCTTCTTCGTCAACAACGCGGTCTACGGGATGACCGGTGGCCAGATGGCCCCGACCACGATGCTCGGGCAGAAGACCATGACCTCGCCCCGCGGCCGCGCGGCCGCGCATGAGGGGAACCCGATACGGGTCGCCGAGCTCCTCGCGCAGTTCGACGGGGTGAAGTTCGTGGAGCGCTGCACCGTCTCCAAGCCCAAGAACGTCGCCAAGACGAAGGCCGCGATCAAGCTCGCCCTGCGGCTGCAGGTCGAGGGGAAGGGGTTCGGTTTCGTCGAGATCCTCTCGCCGTGCCCCACCTACTGGGGGCTCCAGCCGCGCGTGGCGATGAAGATGATCGACGAGAAGATGACCGAGGTGTTCCCGCTCGGGCGGTTCAAGTACGTTTGCCCCGAGGGGGAGGGAAGATGACGCCGGGGAGGCGGGGATGAAGGAAGAGCGGGTCATCATCGCCGGCTTCGGCGGGCAGGGGATCATGTTCATGGGGAAGCTCCTCTGCTACGCGGGGATGCTGGAGGGGAAACAGGTCACCTACATGCCCTCCTACGGGGCGGAGGTCCGCGGCGGGACCGCCTACTGCAACGTGATCATCTCCGCCGAAGAGATCGCCTCGCCGGTCGTCGCCGAACCGACCTCCGCGATCATCATGAACCTCCCGTCGCTCGTCAAGTTCGAGCCGATGCTCCTGAAGAAGGGGCTCCTCGTCGTGAATTCGTCCCTCGTCTCCCGGCCCCCGAAACGCAAGGACCTCGAGGTGATCGCCATCCAGGCCACGGGCATCGCCGACGGCCTCGGGAATACCCGCGTGGCCAACATGGTCGCCCTGGGGGCGTACCTGGCCAAGCGCGATAGCGTCGGGATCGAAACCGCCCTCGCCGCGGTCGAGGAGATGCTCCCCCCCTACCGCCAGCACCTCGTCGAGATCAATCGCCGGGCGCTGCGCGAGGGGAAGGGGTTTGTCGAGTCCCGGAGCTCCGACGCCCTCTGGAGCAAGATCAGCCGCGGCTTCGGGTTCGGATGACCGTGAACCCGTCTCCCGCCGCCCCGCCGCGCGTCCGCTTCGCCCCCAGCCCGACCGGGCACCTCCATATCGGGGGCGCACGGACGGCGCTCTTCAACTGGCTCTTCGCGCGCCGCCTCGGCGGGACCTTCATCCTCCGCATCGAAGACACCGACCTCCAGCGCTCGACGCGGGAGTCGGTGGACGCCATCATCGACAACCTCCGTTGGCTCGGGCTCGACTGGGACGAGGGGCCGATCCTCCAGTCCGGCCGCTTCCCCCTCTACGCCCCGCAGGCCGAGCGCCTGGTCGCGGAGGGGAGGGCGTACCGCTCCGACGACAGGAAGGGCGCGAAACAGGCCGTCATTTTGAAGAAGCCGGAGCGGGAGATCGCGGTGGACGACATCGTCCACGGAAGGATGGTCTTCTCCCCCGACGCGGTCGGCGACCTTGTGCTGATGAAGTCCGACGGCACCCCGACCTACAACTTCGCCTGCGTGGTCGACGACGCGGCGATGGGGATCACGCACATCATCCGCGGCGACGACCATGTGAGCAACACCCCCAAGCAACTCCTCCTGTACGAGGCGCTCGGGCTTCCCGTCCCGCTCTTCGCGCACGTGCCGCTCATCATGGGCCCCGACGGGTCGCGCCTGAGCAAACGGCACGGGGCGACCTCCGTCGGGCAGTTCCGCGAGGAGGGGATCCTCCCCGAGGCGCTCGTGAACTTCCTCGCCCTCCTCGGCTGGTCCCCCGGCGACGACCGCGAGATCATGTCGCTTTCGGAGCTGATCGCGGCCTTCTCGCTCGAGCGGGTGAACAAGAAGAGCGCGGTCTTCGACACGAAGAAGCTCGAGTGGCTGAACATGCAGTACTTCAAGAAGCGGTCGGCGGAGGAGATCGCGCGCATGGCGCTGCCGCACCTGGCGGCGTACGGCCTGGAGCCCGGCGCGGTCTCCCCGGGGCGGCTGGAGGAGGTGGTCCGCCTGCTCGGGGAGAGGTTCAGGACGCTCCGGGACCTTGCGGACAAGGCGCACTACTTCTTTGCCGACGCGCCGAACATCGATCCGGCGGCGTTCCGGAAGCATATCCGCAGGGAGGGCTCCGCGGAGATCCTCGCGGACGTGGCCGCCCGGTTGGAGGCGCTCGACGGCTTCACCCCGGAGGCGATCGAGCGCGAACTGCGCGCCGTGAGCGCCGCGCGCGGCGTGAAGGCGGGGGCGGTGATGCAGCCGGTGCGCGTGGCGGTGTGCGGGCGCGCGGAGACGCCAAGCATCTTCGAGACGCTGGTCCTCGTCGGGAAGGAGAAGGTCCTCGGCCGTCTGCGGCGGGCCCCCCTCCTCGAAATCCCCGACGGGGCCCCGGAAGGGGAGCGGCGGGCGCCATGAACGCCACCGGCAACGGCCGTCTCCCGGAAGGCGCCCCCCCTCCGCGGGATTTCATCCGCCAGATCGTCGCGGAGGATCTGGCCTCCGGGAAACACGGCGGCCGGGTCGTGACGCGCTTCCCCCCCGAGCCGAACGGCTACCTCCATATCGGGCACGCGAAGTCGATCTGCCTCAACTTCGGCATCGCCGCCGAGAACGGCGGGAGGTGCCACCTCCGCTTCGACGACACCAACCCCGCGAAGGAGGATGTCGAGTACGTCGAGTCCATCCTGCGCGACGTGCGCTGGCTCGGCTTCGACTGGGGCCCGCACCTGTACTACGCCTCCGACTACTTCGAACGGCTCTACGGCTTCGCCGTGGAGCTCGTCCGGCGGGGGAAGGCGTACGTGGACAGCTTGAGCGCGGATGAGATACGGAGGCACCGGGGGACGCTCACCGAGCCCGGCCGGGAGAGCCCGTTCCGCACCCGCTCCGTGGAGGAGAACCTCGACCTGTTCGGCCGGATGCGGCGGGGGGAGTTCCCCGACGGCGCGCACGTCCTCCGCGCGAAGATCGACATGGCGTCTCCGAATTTGAACATGCGCGACCCGACGATCTACCGGATCAGGCGCCAGACGCACCACCGCACCGGGGATGCGTGGTGCATCTACCCGATGTACGACTTCGCGCACTGCCTCTCCGACTCGATCGAGGGGATTACGCACTCGATCTGCACGCTGGAGTTCGAGGACCACCGCCCGCTCTACGACTGGTTCCTCGACGCCCTTGAAACCGGCTGCCACCCGCAGCAGATCGAGTTCGCCCGCCTCAACGTGAGCCACACCATCCTCTCCAAGCGCCGTCTCCTCGCGCTCGTGCAGGAGGGGCGCGTCTCGGGCTGGGACGATCCGCGGATGCCCACGCTCTCGGGCTTGCGGAGGCGCGGTTGCACCCCCGAGGCGATACGGAGCTTCTGCGAGCGGATCGGCGTGGCGAAGACCGACAGCACGGTGGAGATCGCCCTGTTCGAGCACTGCCTCCGCGACGACCTGAACCGGCGCGCCGCCCGTCGGATGGCGGTGCTGCGGCCCCTTCGCGTGGTCGTGGAGAACTACCCCGAGGGGACCACGGAGGAGCTCGACGCCGTGAACAACCCCGAGGATCCGTCCGCGGGGACGCGGAGGATCCCGTTCTCGCGGGTCATCTACGTCGAGCGGGACGATTTCAGGGAACAGCCGCCGAAGAAGTACCACCGCCTCTCGCCGGGCGCCGAGGTGCGCCTGCGGTACGGCTACCTCGTCACCTGCACCGGGTTCACGAAGGACCCGCGCACCGGGGAGGTGACGGAGCTCCGGTGCCGGTACGATCCCGCCACGCGCGGCGGGCACGCGCCCGACGGCCGAAAGGTCAAGGGGACGATCCACTGGCTCTCGGCCGCCCACGCCGTTTCGGCGGAGGCGCGCCTCTACGACCACCTCTTCACGGCGGAGGACCCGTCGGGGGGAGGGGAGGGAACGGACTGGAGGACGTGCCTGAATCCGGCCTCGCGGGAGATCGTGACCGGGTGCCTCGTCGAACCGGCCCTCCTCGGCGCCGCGCCGGGGGAGACGTTCCAGTTCGAGCGGCTGGGCTACTTCTGCGTCGACCCCGACTCCGCCCCCGGGAAACCGGTCTTCAACCGGACCGTGGCGCTCCGCGACACCTGGGGCAGGATCGAGAAGGCGCAACGGTAGCGCGGGGCGTCGCTGCCCATGCCGCGGGCGGATGTTCAATCGCGATGCAAGAGCGGGTGCACAAGAACTGCGACGCGTGCGTAAGTGTATGACCCCAATTCTGCAAGGGGCTTTGACGTAAGTGTATAGTTGAGATCTGACCCCAATTCTGCAAGGGGCTCCGCATGTTGAATCTTCCGAACCTGATCACGCTCATACGGATCGTGCTGATCCCCTGTTTCGTCGCGTTGCTGCTGCGCTACCGGGAGACGGGCGAGGAAATGTTCCGGTGGCTGGCGTTCGCGGCGTTCGTCGCCGCCGCGGCGAGCGACGCGTTCGACGGGATGATCGCGCGGATGCAGGACAGGAAGACCGTGTTGGGGTCGTACCTCGACCCCCTCGCCGACAAGCTGCTGCTGCTCGCGGCGGTCGTGGTTCTCAGCGTGCCGATGGGACGCCTGGAGAGGCTCCCGAGCTGGTTCCCGGTGCTCGTGCTCAGCCGCGACCTGCTCATCGCGCTCGGTTCCCTCCTGGTTCACATGCTGTGCGGCTCGTTGACCCCGCGCCCGAGCGTCGCGGGGAAATGCGCGACGACGCTCCAGATGGTCACCTGCGCCTGGGTCCTCTGCGGATGGCCGTACCACGAGATCTTCTTGTACCCCGCCGCCGCCCTCACGGTCGTCTCCGGGGTCGGGTACGCGCGGGACGGCCTGCGGCAGTTCCAGGGGGTCGGCGGCTGAGCGGGGGGGACGCGGTCCGCCCGAGGAAGGTGAGATCCCCATGCGAACGGTCGCCCTCGCCGGAAGGCCCAACGTCGGCAAGTCCGCCCTCTTCAACCGGCTCGCGGGGAAACGGATCGCCATCGTCGATTCCACCTACGGGATGACGCGCGACCGGATCTGCGCCACGGCGGAGTGGGGGGGGCGGCGCTTCACCGTCGTGGACACGGGCGGCATCGACTTCGACTCCTCCGACACGCTCCGGGGGATGGCCCGCCGCCAGGCGCAGCTCGCGATCGAGCAGGCCGACACCGTCCTTTTCGTCGCGGACGCGATCGAGGGGCTCGTGCCGCTCGACAGGGAGATCGCCGCCTTGCTGCGCGCGGCCGGGAAGCGCGTCATCGTCGCCGTGAACAAGGCCGACAACGAGGCCTCCGCGGCTGCCGCGGGTGAGTTCCACCGCCTCGGCTTTCCGGACGTCTTCCCCGTCTCCGCGACGCACGGGAGGGGGATGGACGCCCTTCTCGACGCCCTCGTCGAAACGCTCGTCGAGGACGAAGAGGAGGAGGTGCGGGAGACGCTCCGGGTCGCCGTCCTGGGAAGGCCGAACGTCGGAAAGTCCTCGTGGGTCAATGCCGTTCTCCGCGAGGAGCGGATGATCGTGGACGGGGTGCCGGGGACGACCCGCGATGCGGTCGACACGCGGGCGTCATGGCGGGGGAAGGTGCTCACCCTGATCGACACCGCGGGGATCCGCAGGGAAGGAAAACTCAGGGAGGCGGCGGAGTACTACAGTCTCACGCGGACCCGCGCGAGCCTGAAACGGTGCGACGCCGCCCTGATGCTGCTCGACGCCCTCGAGGGCGTCACGGTGCAGGACGAGAAGCTCGCCCGCTCCATCCTCGACGAGGGGCGGGGGTGCGTCCTCGGCGTCAATAAGTGGGATCTTGTCCGCGGCGGGGACACCCGGCGTTATCGCGAGACGCTCTGGGGCAGGATGCGGTTCTTCAACCACGTCCCCGTGGTCTTCCTCTCCGCGAAACTCGGGCGGGGGATAGGGCGCTCCCTCGACGCCCTCTTCCTTGTGCGGGAGCAGACCGAGCGGCGGGTGGGGACGCCGGTCCTCAACAGGATCCTGCACCAGGCGTGGGAACGCACCCCCCCCGCCTCGCTGAAGGGGAAGCGGTGTCGGCTCTACTACGCCGCGCAGACCGGCGTGAGACCGCCCGCGTTTTCCCTCTTCGTCAACAACCGCGATCTCCTGGCCGACCAGTATGCCCAGTACCTCTCCAGCACCCTCCGCCGCGCCTTCGGATTCGAAGGCGCGCCCCTGCGCCTGAAATTCAAGAATCGCCGTTAGCGCCGCGCCGGGGCGATGGCGAACCTTGCGACCAGGCGGAAGATAACGCAACAACGCGGTCCGCAGCGCCTCCGGCGCCGCGGACCGCGTTGAAACCTGATCCTTCCGAGCTCTCCTGTCCCGCTACCCGGTGATCTCCAGACCCTTCAGGTCGCAGCCAATCGCCTTCGAGAGATCCACGGGGGATCCCGCGGGCACCAGCACCGCCCCGACCGTCCAGATGCCCTCGGCGGTGCCGGGGCAGATCGTGTGCGTGAACAGGGTGCCGCACCAGACGTTCGGCAATCCCCGCACGCCGGCGACGTAGGGGACGTAACCCGGAACGGCCCCGCCGTCGGGCCGCACCGAGTAGATCTTCCCCGCCGGATCCCGCACGAGGACGTACCCGTCGAAGACGCTCGAAGGGGCGATCGGAGGTATGCAGGCCGAGGCCTTGACCTCGATGTTCGGCGCGGCGGTCTTCCTGTCGAGCGTCAGCTCCACGTCGGAGGGGGGGGCGGTCGGCTCGGGCGTCGGGGTGGGTTGGGGGGGCGCCTTGGTGGGCGTGGCCGTCGGCGGGACCGGCGTCTCCGTCGGTTTGGGCGTCTCGGTTGCCGTGGGCTCCGGCGTCTCGGTTGCCGTGGGTTCCGGCGTCTCGGTTGCCGTGGGTTCCGGCGT
>ERZ747221.60-NODE-60-length-121188-cov-6.225983_pt1 | contig 121188 bp, 101 predicted proteins | sample MGYA00374949_ERZ747221 | MGnify/ENA primary metagenome ERZ747221 (study PRJEB28779, sample SAMN05720172) | bioreactor metagenome | isolation source: Anaerobic biogas reactor | place: USA:Washington, USA | collected 2015-08-08 ... | reverse complement strand
TGTCCGCTGCTAGGCATGGCTCTGCCATGTCCGCTTAGCCGGACACCATCGGGGCGTGACTCCCTCGTCCGCGAAGGCGGACGACCAGCCGCAGGCTCGCCAGACCCGACTTCAGTCGAGGGCTACACAAAGGCCGTCGCCCGCATGTGATGGCCTGCCCTTCCCACCCCTCCAGTTGACAGGCACGGCCCCGAGCCGTATAGTCGCGCCACCAGTACCCACGCTGTCACTCGAGGAGCCACGTGTTCAGAAAGACCGCATTCGATCCGGCCCAGTTGATCGGCACCAACCTGCCCGAGAACACCACCCTCAAGGGCGAGCTGAAGTGCGACGGCAACCTGCACATCGGCGGGCTTGTTGATGGTCAGGTGGAGTGTGCCGGCAGCGTGATCGTCAGTGAACGCGCCGTGGTGCGCGCCGACATCCGTGCCCGCAACGTCTCTGTGCTCGGAACGGTCGAGGGGAACATCGTAGCGGACAAGGTGGAGATCCTAGACGGGGGGCGCGTCCTGGGCGATGTGGACGTGATGGACCTGCTGCTGGACGAAGGCGGCCTCGTGCGGGGACACGTCATCATGCGCAAGGGCGACGTAGCGCCCCTCGAGCCTCTGGCGGCCTATGACGCGGCCGCTCCCGAGGAAGACGAACCGGCAGCCGACAGCCTTACCCGACCCAGGGACGACTCGGCTGCGAGCTGAGGGCCGCCGCCCGCTGTCCCGCCCTCTCGGCGCGCGCCTCGCGCCAGCTGCTCCAGCCCACGTAGGCAAAGCCGGCCAGGTAGAGGCACAGGAATGGCACGGCGTAGTAGCTTTCCTGGCGCACCGCCACCGCTATGCACAGCAGAGCGTATAGGGCAGCCGCCAACTCCCCCCACGGGATGGCATCGCCGCTCACCAGATAGCGGCGCCCCGCCCACTTACCCTTGCTCCCCACCAGGCTGTACTTCGGCGTGCGCTGAAACACGCCGCCATCCATCCGCAGGGCGCGGAGAGCGGCGCGGGTGTTGTTCACCGCCATCCCCGTCCCGAGCAGTATCAGCACCGGTAACGCCTGCAGGCGGCGCCACCCGGCGGCGCCCTGCACGGCCTGGGAGATGACGTACACGATCGGCGGGCCGAGACTGGCCAGCCCCAAGAACGTGAGATGGAATCGCACGCCGCCGTCCAGCAACAGCAGCGGCAGGGAGAGCAACAACAAAGCGAGCATCAGCGGGTGACCCAGGTAGCCGCCCAGATGCACGAGGCCTTCCAGCTTCTGCGGCAGTGTCAGGCGCGAGCGAAGGAGCGGCCCCGCCAGGTGACGGAGACACTGGATGCTCCCGGTGGCCCAGCGCCGCTGCTGGCTCTTGAAGGCCGACACGGTGGGCGGTACCTCCGCCGGTACCACCACCTCCGGCAGATAGAGGCAGTTCCAGCCCGCCATCTGGGCCCGGTAGCTGAGATCCAGGTCCTCGCAGAGAGTCCGCGCCGTCCAGCCCCCGGCTTGCTCGATGCACTCACGGCGCCAGATGCCGCCGGAGCCATTGAAGTTCATCAGTAGGCCGCTTCGCTGCCGGGCCGTCTGCTCCACGATGAAGTGGCCGTCCAGCGCCAGCGTTTGGGCGCGAGTGGCGGCCGAGTAGGTCCCGTTCATGTGACCCCAGCGCGTCTGCACGAACCCCAGCCGCTCGTCCGCCACCAGATGCGGCACCACCCGGCGCAACCAGTCTCGCGCTGGGACGAAGTCGGCGTCGAAGATGGCGATCAGTTCGCCGCGCGCCGAGCGCAGGCCGTCGGCCAGAGCGCCTGCCTTGTAACCGGTGCGGTGCTCGCGACGATGGACAGTTATGTTCAGGCCGCGGCGCCGGAGCCGCTCCGCCACTTCGTCCACGATGTCCCGAGTCAGGTCGTCGCTGTCATCGAGCACCTGCACCTCGAGCCGGTCGCGCGGGTAGTCCAGGTCGTCCATGGCCTCCAGCAGACGCCTCGCCACCCAGCGCTCGTTGTAGAGCGGCAGTTGCACCGTGACTCGGGGTAGCCGGGAGAGGGTGGGTTCCGGCACGAGCCGGTGCCTCTGGTGCAGGTACAGCAGCCCCAGCAGCAGGGAGTTGAACCCGTAGACGGCCAGAAGCAGGGCCGCCGCCAGGTAGATGCTGCTGAGGAGATAAGACCACATCACAATAGAGGCCATCCTTTCCTTGGGGGTTGAAGTATAGCATCGGGCAGATATGAGGCAAGGCCCCGTCGGGCACGGCTCGCGTCCGTGCGCTTGTGGCCCCCACAGCTGCCTGGCTATACTGGCCGGCACGGAGGCAGCCGGTTGCGACTTGCTCTCGTGTGTTCCTGGCTCAACCAATACGGTGGCGCCGAGCGCGTCCTGGAGGCGATCCACGAACTGTGGCCGGACGCCCCCCTGTACACCAGCATTCACCAGCCCTCGGCCTTGCCCGATCACTTCCGTTCCTGGGACATCCGCGCCACCTGGATGAACCGCCTCCCCGGCGTCGAGCGCCGTAGTCGTCTCTACCTGCCGCTGTACCCGCTCGCGTTCGACACGATGCGCCTTCGCGACTTCGACGCCGTCCTCAGCGTGAGCAGCGGCTTCGCCACCGGCGCCCACTGCCCGGGAGCGCCACATATCGCCTACTGCCTGACACCGCCGCGCTTCCTCTGGGGCTACCAGGACTACCTGACCCGCGAGCCCATCCCCGGGTGGCAACGCGCCGGTCTGTCCGCCCTGCTGCCCCTGCTTCGCCGCTGGGACCAGAGGACCGCCCGGCGGGTCACCCACTTCGTCGCCATCGCCGGGGAAGTGCAGCAGCGAATCCAGGCCATCTACGGCCGCCCCTCACCCATCATCCATCCTCCGGTAGATACGGGCCGCTTTCGGCCGGCCGGGCAGCCCGAGAACTTCCTCCTGGTGGTCGGCCGCCTGGTACCGTACCGGCGCATTGACCTGGCCGTCCGGGCCTGTAGCGAGCTGGGGCTGCCGCTGAAGGTCGTAGGAGAGGGGCGAGCCCGGCCCCAACTGGAAGCGGTGGCCGGTCCGAGCGTCGAGTTCCTCGGTCGCCTACCCGACGACGAGGTCACCGGCCTGATGCAGCGCTGTCGCGCGCTGCTCTGGCCCGGTCTGGAGGACTTCGGCATCACTCCCATAGAGGCGCAGGCGGCCGGGCGCCCGGTGGTGGCCTTCGCCGGGGGAGGGTCGCTGGAGACCATTGTGGACGGCGAGACCGGCCTGCTCTTCCCCGAGCAGACGGCGGACTCCCTGAAGGACGCTCTCCGCCGGCTGGAGCACACCCGGTTCGATTGCGAGAGCCTGCGCCGCAGCGCCGTCCGCTTCGACAAGGCGGTGTTCCAGCGGAAGCTGCGGGAGTATGTGGAAGAGGTGGTCGCCCAGCACCAGCGGGCGGGTACCAGTGGCTAGCCATCGCGCCTGCCGCCTACCTCAGGCTAGCGGCTTGCCGCAACCGCCCGCCGTCTCCTATCATTCCCGCAGAGTGCCCTGCCGCGCCTGCTGCCCCCTGGACTGGTGAATATGGAACTGCGCGAGTACATCCGCATCCTGCGCCGCTATGCCTGGCTCATCCTCCTCGTCGTGGCTGTGACCGGCATCATCTCGCTGGCTCTCAAGGCCCTTCGTCCGGCTCCGCAGAGCTACTCCGCCTCGCTCCGGGTGGCGGTGGGAATGGTGCCCGAGGACGGCGCCGGCGGCTACTACACCTACGACAGCTACTACACTTGGCTCGCGTCCGAGTACCTGGTGGACGACCTGTCGGAGGTGGTGCGCAGCGCCGCCTTCGCCGCGGCCGTCTCCGAGGAGCTCGCCACCCGCGGCATCACCGTGCACCCGGGCGAGATCGCCGGCGCCACCGTGCCAGTTAAGCAGCACCGCATCCTCACCATCAGCGTGGGTGGCGGGGATCCGGCGCGGGTGCAGGCCATCGCCGAGGCGTCCGCCACCGTTATCGGCCAACGCAACGCCGAGTTCTTGGCCCAGTTGGGCAGCGAGAACGCCGCCATCCACGTCATAGACCCGCCCGCCGTCGGGCCGGTGCCGCCCTCGCTGCGCCAACGGCTCGACCTGCCCATGCGCCTGGCCCTGGCCCTCGTCGCCGCCGTGGCCCTGGCGTTTGTGCTCGACTATGCCGACGATTCCATCCGCGACGGGCGTGACCTGCGTCAGCTTGGGCTCCCTCTGCTGGCGACCCTACCGCGCCCACGTCGGGCGGGCCTGCTGCGGGACCGCCGCTAGAGCCGGCGCGGCGGCAGACCGAGCCTCCCGCCGCCGTGACCACCAGCAACGAAACGGAGGCGCCATGCAGCGCTCGGACTACACCGCCGCCAACCTCCGCGCCTGGGACCAGGCCGCACCGGTGCACTCCCGCCACCGCCTGGACCAGTGGCTGACCGAGTTCTCCCAGCCGGGCTGGAGCTGCCTCGACGAAGTCGCCACCGGCTTGCTGCGGGGTATCGGCCTGCGGGGGCGAGTCGTCGCCCAGCCGTGCTGCAACAACGGGCGCGAGCTTATCTCCATCGCCAACCTGGGAGCGTCGCACTGCCTCGGCTTCGACGTCTCGGCCGCCTTCCTGGAACAGGCGCGCCAACTGTCCGACGTCGCACACGCTCCCTGCGAGTTCCTGCAGACCGACGTCTACGCCATCCCGAACCGGTTCGACCGCTGCGCCGACCTCGTCTACATCAGCATCGGCTCTCTGGGCTGGATGCCCGATCTGCCGGCGTTCCTCGATGTGGTGCGGCGGCTGCTGCGTCCCGAGGGCTGGCTGGCCATGTACGAGATGCACCCCATGCTGGGCATGTTCGACAACGAGGAACAGGACCCTCCTCCGCTGCGGCACTCCTACTTCCGGCGCGAACCCTTCGTCGAGACCGACGGCCTCGACTACTGGGAGGGCACGCGCTATGAGTCGCCGCCCACGTACTGGTTCCAGCATACCCTGGGCGACATCGTCGGCGGGGTACTGGACCACGGCTTCCGTCTGCACTCGTTTCGCGAGTACGACCACGACATCTCGGGCGCGTTCGCGTACATGGACCGGCTGACCGTGCGGCCGCCGCTCTGCTTCACCCTCACCGCGCAGCTAGGAGGCGACGGATAGATGCTGGCTAAGGTAGCGTCCTGCGCTCTCGTCGGTCTCGAAGGCGAAGTCATCGAGGTGGAGATTGACGCCTCACTCCGCGGCCTGCCCAGCCTCAGCATCGTCGGCCTGCCCGACGCCGCCGTCCAGGAGGCGCGGGAGCGGGTGCGCTCGGCCCTGATCAACAGCGGGCTGCGCATGCCTCGCGGGCGTGTGCTCCTCAACCTAGCCCCCGCTGACCTGCGCAAAGAGGGGCCGTCGTACGACCTCCCCATCGCCGTCGCCCTGCTGGTGGGCTCGCAGCAGCTCCTTGCCGACATCGCCGACGCCATGTTCATCGGTGAGCTCTCGCTGGACGGTAGCCTGCGCCACGTGAACGGTGTGCTGCCGATGGCCAGCGTCGCCCGCGCCCACGGCTACAAGCGGCTGTTCGTGCCCGCGGTGGACGCCGCCGAGGCCGCCCTGGTGGATGGCCTGCAGGTGTACGGCCTCGCCGACCTCCTCGGCCTGCTCGGCCACCTCCAGGGCGAGCTGCACCTCACCCCCACCGAAGCGCAGCCGGACTTGGACGTGGACCAAGTCGGCCTCACCGACATGGCGGAGATCGCCGGGCAGGAACACGCCAAGCGCGCCCTGGAGGTTGCGGCCGCCGGCGGCCACAACGTTCTGCTCAGCGGGCCGCCAGGGGCCGGGAAGACCTTGCTCGCCCGCTCCGTCCCCGGCATCCTGCCCAGGCTGACCCTGGACGAGGCCCTGGACGTGACCCGCATCTACAGCGTCGCCGGCCTGCTGCCCGAAGGCGAGGCCCTCGTTCGGCAGCGGCCCTTCCGCTCCCCCCACCACACCATCAGCCACGCCGGGCTGGTGGGCGGCGGCACGGTGCCGCGCCCGGGCGAGATCAGCCTAGCGCACCGCGGCGTCCTCTTCCTGGATGAGATGCCCGAATACGACCACCGCAGCCTGGAGACGCTCCGGCAGCCGCTGGAGGACCATCAGGTGACCATCTCCCGCGCTCGCGGGGCCATCACCTTCCCCTCCAACTTCATCCTCATCGGGGCCATGAACCCCTGCCCCTGCGGCTATCGTGGCGACCCCTACCACGAGTGCACTTGCTCCGCCGCCACCATCGCCCGCTACCAGCAGCGCCTCTCCGGCCCCCTGCTGGACCGCTTCGACCTCCACGTCGAGGTGCCCCACGTGGAGTACGAGAAGCTGAGCGGCGGCGGGCGCGCCGAGCCCTCGTCCGCCATTCGCCAGCGGGTGGAGGCGGCGCGCACCCGGCAGCGCGAGCGTTTCGACGGCACGCCGCTGATCACCAACTCCGAGATGGGCCCGGCCGAGGTGCGCCGCTTCTGCGCTCTGGACAAGGAGTGCTCGTCGCTGATGCGCGCCGCCATGCAGCAACTGCGCCTCAGCGCCCGCGCCTACCACCGCGTACTCAAGCTGGCGCGGACCATTGCCGATCTGGCCGGTAGCGAGGGCATCGCGACGGTGCATCTCGCCGAGGCGCTGCAGTACCGGCAGCGGGGGATGGGGTAGTGGTGCTGCCTGACCAACTCGATGCGTCAACGGGAGCATAGATGCAGACCGTCTTCAGCCACATCGTTCAGAAGCGTTTCTCCCAGGTCAACGAGGACATCGCCACTGACGCGCTGGCGTTCATCCTCCAGTCTAGTGACCACGCCCGAGCCGGCATGATGAAGCTCCTGCGGGGCCTGGACGCCACCCTTCCCGATCTCACCTTCCGAACCCAGCAGACCGAGGGCAGCATCCGACCCGACATGTGGGGATATGCCGGTGACGAGCCCCACGTCTACGTGGAGAGCAAGTTCTGGGCCGGCCTCACCGACAACCAACCGGTGTCGTACCTGGAGGCGCTTGCCTCCTACCATCGTTCGGCAATCCTGCTGGCCGTCGTTCCTGAGGCGCGCGCCCAGTCGGTGTGGCGCGAGTTCGTCCACCGGCTGCTGGACGCCGGGGTATCCTCATCCTCACTTCAGCCTCCGGCGGGGGTCGTCCACTACGCCCAGACCGGCCTCGGACCCTTACTGGCGCTCACGACCTGGCCGAGACTACTGGCCGCCCTCGAAGTCGAGGTGGCCGGCCACGAGGCCACCAAGGCCGACCTCGCCCAGCTGCGGGCTCTGTGTGACGCCGCCGACAGCGACGCCTTCCTGCCGATCTCAGCGGCGGAGGTCACCGACCAGCGGCTGCCTGCGCTCGTGCTGCAGTTGGGCACAGTCGTGCAGGCCGCCGTCGAGCGTGCCGCCAGCGACGGTTTGCTTGGGCTTGGCGGGATGCGGCCGACGGCATCATGGGATCGCGTTGGTCGCTACGCGAAGTTCGTCGGCGATGGTGGTCCCGGCTGCTGGCTGGGCGTCCGCTTCGACCTATGGCGCCAGCATGGCACCAGCCCACTGTGGTTGGTCTTTCCCAGTGGCGCCTGGGGCCGAGCCCAGGAGGTCAGTCAGGCGCTCGAGGGTCGGGCGGCACAAGACACAGTTGCGGCTGTGGAACCAAGCGGCGCCTACTGCGTAGCCCTAAGAATACCGGTGGGCGCGGAGAGGGATGAGGTAGTCCGCTCCATCGTCGCCCGACTTCGGGAGATGGCACTACAGCTCGTTGCGCTCCCGCCGCGGGAGTATGGGGCCGAACCAAATGACTGACCGTCCTGACCTGCCACCCGACCTGCAGCGCTTCGTAGACTCCTCGGCGTGGACATACGCCAAGACCATGCCCGAATGGCCGCACGAGTACATCGTCCGCGAGCGCGTAGACGAGGCCCTCTTCGTCGCCCTGGTCGAGCACATTCGCGCGCACGGCTACGAGGGGCGTTTCTTCCGCAGGCGCCTCACCTACTACGCCTTCGACGGCCTGGTCTACTGGACCATGGGCGCGCCCGTCGAGGAGACGACCATCATCAACCGCTGCCGCAGCGAGGACACCTACGAGGCGCGCCTGCGAGACGGCACTTTGCCCGGGCAGGGCGCTAGACTCGGCGCCGCTGTGGGCCATGTCGGGCACTGTGGCCCTTGTGCGGGCTGATCGTCTACCCTATGGTGAGGCATCGGCCCATCGGGGAACGACCCACCGGAAGACACCTCAATGGAGTCTCACATGCTCTCGCCCACGGATCCGCCTGTATCGAGCTCACGCCGCATTCTGGCCCTCGTCCTGATGTTGCCGGCCCTGGCGGCCTGCGGCATTCACCTACTGTGGCCTACCATCACCACCTTCTCGCTCAGCACTCAAGCCGTGCATCCGATGGGCAACTCCGAGCCGGTCGGTCTTCTGCACTATCGGGAGCTACTCTCTCACCCGTCTCTCTACTCGTCGCTACGCTTCACAGGCAGTCTGACCCTCGCTCGTGTGGCAGTCGTGGCCATATTCCCGCCGCTCCTCGGCGTAGGGGCGATCGCCCTCGGTCGCCGGGGACGCAGGATAGTACGGCTGCTCCTCACCGTTCCCATCTCGCTCTGCCTACCGGTAATCATCGCTACCTCCTGGCGCGCCTACCTTGCGACGGGAGCCTCACCGACCGCCGCCGGGCTGCTCGCGCGGCCGGAGACCGCTGCGAGTACGGTGGTATTGGTGGACGCCCTACTAGTGGGAGCGATGGCCGCGGGTATCGGATTCGTGGCGTACTCGGCGGCGCTGCCCGGCGCTTCGGACAAGCGCGGGGTACTCGGGCGCCCGTTCCTGCTTGTCTGGGTGATCTCGGTAGCGACGGCCATCGCTTCCGGAACGCAGGCGTTCACATTCAGCCAGGTGCTGACCGGTGGTGGACCGGCCCTCGCTACTCAGACCTTGATGAGGGCTCTCTACCAACAAGGCTTCCAGCGGCTCGATCTCGGCCCCGCATCGGCGATCGGCTCGCTGCTACTGCTGCCACTACTGCTCCTGTCGCTGCTGATCGGGATCGCGATCGTGCTCAGCGGCGTCGGACTGGAGGAGCGGCCGGAGTCGGAGTCCGGCGCCGAGCCATCGGGTGCGGCCGGACGGGTCGCGCTCGCCGTAGGCCTGTTGGGCGCGGGCGGCCTCACCCTCGTGGCCGGCCTGCCGCTGAGCCAGGCGATCACTCGTGGAGTCGACGGTGGGGCGCTGGCGCAACTCAGCGCGCAGTACCCACCGGCGAGAATCTACGCCACCACCCTCATCCCGATCGTAGCCGGTGTGTTCCTGACACAGCTCCCTCTGGCTTACTCCGCCGGCATGGCCATCGGAGCTCTGAGGCCCCTCGGCAGGCGCAGCGAGCTTCTCCTGCTGCCTTTCAGCCCGTGGCTGCTGGTGGGAGTGGGGCCTCTGGCCATCGCCCTGTTCCTCAGGGCACGGGACGTCGGACTGGTGGGGACGTCACTGGGCCTTGTGCCTCCCCTCACCATGAGTGTTCCCCTCCTCTTCGCGCTTACCCTGTACTTCCGCGGGCGCTACCCTCACTGGCGAAGAGAGTGCCTCCGGGGCGCGTCCCCTCTGCCATCCTTCCTCCGCACAGTCGTAGTGCCTTCGCTGCCGTTCACTGCACTTGTGGGGCTGGCCGCCGTCTTCGCTCACATGGGTGAGCTGCTCTGGCCGACGCTGATTGCGATGCGCCCGGACTCATTCCCGGTCAACGTGGTCCTCACCCTTCTCGGCTCGCATCCGGACTCGGGACCGCTTATGACCGCCGGCCTGGTTGTGCTCGGCGTGCCTCTGATCCTGGCATCCTACGCGCTGTTTGGCCTCTTCCAGCTTCTCTACGTGGGACGCCTGCGCCTGAGTGGGCCGGCGGAGCACTGATCATCCTCCTTAGCTCTTCGCAAACCGGCGGCCCACCTACTCTCGCGCGACGGCACACTGCCCGAGTTGTCGGCGGTCGAGAGTGTGCTGATCGGGTGTAGCGCCCCGACCAAGACTCTGCCAGGTGGCGCACGGGTTGAGTTACCAGGAGACATGCCGAGCCCATCGGTACATACAGCAGTCCGGTTTCCGCTCCCCCTGACAGCGGGGGTAGAATGTAGACACTGGACCATCGTCGCAGGAGCCGGTAGCGTAGTCCCTTCTCCGCGGCGCGCACTTCCTCCGTAGTTGGAGCTCAGCATGACGAGGCCAGCTGCAGGATCGCCGTTGTCCTTCTTCCTACTGCTGTTCGCCCTCTCCGTCCCGTTCTGGATCCTCGACACTCAGGTCGCCAGCGTGTTGCCCGCCGCCGTACCCCTTGCGGTGCCCCCGAGCGTACTGATGGCATTCTTGCCCGCCGTCTGCGCTCTGATCATCACCCGCCAGGCCAGCGGTCCCAACGACGCCAAGCAGCTTCTCCGCAGCGCCGCCGACCCAAGCGGGATCAGGAACCGGGCCTGGTACCTGCCCATACTGCTTCTGATGCCCGCCATCACCGTAGTCGAGTACGGGCTCATGCGCCTCCTGCACGGATCCCTGCCGCCAATCGCGCTGCCTCTCCCCCTGGCGCTGCCACTGCTCGCGGTCTTCCTCCTCACCGCCGTCGGCGAGGAGATCGGCTGGCAGGGGCTCGCCGCCCGGCAGCTGCAGCCCCGTCTGACCGCCCTGCAGACCGGCCTCACGTTGGGGGTGATCTGGGCCCTGTGGCACATTCCCGGCTTCTACCGCATGCACCCCGACATCTCCTGGGTGGCGTGGCAGTGTGCCGCCACCGTCGCGACGCGTGTGGTGATCGTCTGGCTCAGCAACAACAACGGTCGCAGCCTGCTGGCGGCCGCCCTCTTCCACGCCACCATCAACTTCACCGTGTTCTGGCCCAACTTCGGGGCCACCTACGACCCGGCCCTGGCCGCCGTCGTCATCGGCACGGTGGCTGTCACCGTCACCGCCCTCTGGGGCCCCGGGACGTTGGCCCGGTACCGATTCGCTTGGACCAGGAAGGCGCACCCCCAGAGCGACCGGCGCCTTCGTTGACCGCTGGCGGCCTGGATAGCTGACAGCCCCATCGCGTCCAGAGGCTACACGACCTGATGCAGGCACCGCCGGTGCTCCCATCCGGGCTTGCAGGCCCGCAAGCCAGGCAGTAGCCTACCGGCGATCCCTCGCACCTCCGGGAGGAGCGCCGCCCGTGAGTACGTCCACAGCCGCCGACTACGTGCACGGGTACTCCGGCGCCGAGGCCCAGCGCCTTCGCGATCAGGCCTCCGCCCTGGACCGCCTCCTCCACCACGACACCCTCTTCGACCCTCCCGGCCTGGTCCTCGAGGTCGGCTGCGGAACGGGCGCCCAGACGGTGATCGTGGCTCGTCAGAATGCTCAATGCCGCTTCGTCTCGCTGGACATTAGCCGGCAGTCGCTGACCACCGCCACCCAGCGTACTCACGACCTGGGCCTGAGCAACGTCACCTTCGAGGTGGGCGACGTCTACCGGCTGCCCTTCCACGACGGCGCCTTCGACCACGTATTCGTGTGCTTCCTTCTCGAGCACCTCAGCCGGCCAACCGAAGCACTGCGGTCGCTCAGGCGAGTCCTCAAGCCGGGCGGCAGCATCACGGTGATCGAGGGCGACCACGGCTCCGCCTACTACCACCCGCGCAGCGACGCCGCTCAGGCCACCATCCGCTGCCTGATCGACCTCCAGGCAGCCATGGGAGGCAACTCACTCATCGGCCGCGAGCTCTACCCTCTGCTCGTGGCGGCCGGCTTCCACCAGCCGCAGGTCGAGCCGCGGGTAGTCTACGCCGATGGGGGCCGGCCGGAGATGGCCGACTACTTCACCAGGCGCACGTTCACCGCCATGGTGGAGGGAGTGCGCGACCAGGCCATCGGCCGCGGCCTCATTCCCCCGGAGACGTGGGAGCAGGGCATCCGCGATCTCCATCGCACCGCCGAACCGGATGGAACCTTCAGCTACACGTTCTTCAAGGCGCGGGCACTCAAAGAGTAGCCCGCGACACTGCCTGGTCGTGGGACGGAGGACCGGCGGCTGGGTACCCGCCGCCAGGATTCGACCGCGATGTGGTTCGACCGGAAGTCCGGAGGTGAGCAGATGGAACCTGTGATCGAGCACCACCAAGCGAGGATGATCGCCGGCTACAGCTTCTACGGCGACCCCACCCACACCCACACCGGCTGGACGAATGAGAACGAGATTGGCCGCCTCTGGCAGCGCTTCATCACCTACTGCGGCCGCCCGGAGGCCAAGGGATCGGAGATGGCCCAGGCGCCCGTCAATTACGAGATCCACCTACACGAGGAAGAGGCGGAGAGGGGAGGCGACTTCGAGGTGTTCGTGGGAGCCGAGATCTCCGAAGCGCTCAGCCTTTCGCCGCAACTCTGCCTGAAGGTGCTGCCCGAGGCCGACTACGCCATCTTCACGCTTCGCGGCCGGCAGATCTTCGGCGGTGAAGACTGTCCCATCGACGAGTGGCTGCTCACGTCCGGCTTCCGCCAAGCGCTACCCTTCATCGTCCAGCGCTACGACGAGCGCTTCAGAGGCCTGGACCGTATCGAGGAGTCCGAGCTGGACTTCCTCGTGCCGGTCGTGCGAGTGATCGGCTGACGAGCGAGCCTCCGCGGACCTCACCGGCGCTGGAACTCGCCGCCTCGTCTCTCGGTCCGGGCCATCCGTTGGGAGCCGAAAGCTCCGGCGGACCGGGTGTGCGAGTGTGCGCCGGCAGGCGTACAATACCGGCTCGCGCCGCACACAGCCTCGCCCTGAGGGATGCGCTTGAACCGTCCGCTGCCCGTCGATGAGGGCCGACCCGCGCCCACTCCCACGCCCGCACGTGTTCGCGGCCGTTTGGGCCCGGCGCTGCAGGAGTCCCTGCGCCGCATCTTCATCAACCGCAACTACGCCATCTTCATGGTCGGCGCCTTCGTCTCCGCCACCGGTTCCTGGGGACAGGCCGTCGCCCTGAGCTGGCTGGTCCTGGAGCTGGGCAACTCCGAATTCCTGCTTGGCCTCACCAACTTCGCCGCCATGGTGCCGCTTCTGGTGCTCTCCATCCCCGCCGGCGCCATCGTGGACCGCTTCAACCACAAGACGCTGCTGCTCACCGCTCAGACCGGGACCATGGCCGCCAACGCCATTCTGGCCGTAGCCACCATAGCCGGGGTGCGCAGCATCCCGTTGATCCTCATCTGTGCCCTGGCGGGTGGGCTCTTCAACGCCATCGGCTGGCCTCTCTGGTCGGTGTTCATCAACGACCTGGTGGGCCCGGAGCACTTGCGCTCCGCCGTGGCCCTCAACAGCGTTCGCTTCAACCTGACCCGTGTTGTCGGTCCAGCGATTGCGGGCGTGCTGCTGGCTCGCTTCGGCACCGGGATGTGCCTCGCCATCTCGGCCCTGTCCGCCCTAGGGGTGATCTTCGCCATCGCCGCCATTCGCGTTCCGCCGTCCAAGCCCAAGCTGGCTCTACCGTGGCTGTCCTCGGTGCGGGAAGGGCTGGCCTTCTGCTGGAACGACAAGGCGGCCCTGCGCCTCCTGCTGCTCACCAGCGTGGTCGGGCTCACCATCATGCCGTACCAGACGTTCCTGTCCGCCTTCGTGAGAGACGTGCTCGGGCGGGGCCCGGAGGCACTCGGCATCCTGCTCACCAGCGTCGGTGTTGGCGCCATCGGCGGGGCCGTGATCTCCGGTAGCGGCTACACCGCTCGCCGGCACGAGTCCGCGCTCGTCACTCTCATGCTCATGTGCGGAGTCTCGCTGGCCACCTTCTCCTTCACGCGCAGCATGTCTCTGTCCATGACGGTCCTGGCCGCCGTTGGGCTGTCGTCTGTCGCCTACCTCGCCATGGCGAACGCCACCCTGCAGCTCACCTGTCCGCAAGAGCTCCTCGGACGGGTAATGGGCGTGTGGACGGTGGTCAACGCCGGGATGCAACCCGTCGGCAGCCTGGCCATAGGTGCCCTCGCGGAAGGCGTTGGACTCACCACCTCGCTGCTGGCCGTGGGCGTGCTTTGCGCCCTAGTTGCACTCCTGGCTGGTCTGCCGCGAGCGCGCCGGCGTCGGCTGCGTGCCGCTTCCGCCTAACCACCCTCGGGCCTGCGGCCAAGCGCGTCCGGTGCTAGACTGCGATCCATGTCCCCCTACCGAAGGAATGGCCTAACATGAGTTCGATCGGAAACGACCCCGGTACCGCTACCATTCGAGACCTGGCTCAGCGCGTCGCCCAAGAGGCGGCCGATCCGCGCTACGATGAGCTGCGGCGGCTCTGGTGGAAGCACAACAGCCTCATCAAGGACCGCCCCATGGTCCTCTGCCGCCCGGTGAGCGCCTGGGCGGAGCTGGTGCCCGCGGACTCGCTCGTCTCACATGATCCAGTCCTGAGGGCGGTGGAACGGCACCTGCGCATGAAGCTGTGGAAGGTGGAGATCGCCGATGACGACGTTCTCGAGCCCTGGGTGGAGCTCGATGCCGTCTGGGCCGATCCCAGCCCCTACCACGACATGTGGGGGCCTCACGTAGAGCTCAGCCGCACCGGCGACCACGGCGGCACCTTCGCCTACAACCCCGCCGTCGCCTCCGAGGAGGACTTCGCCCTCCTGCGCGTGCCCGACCACCGCATAGACGAACCGGCTACCGCTGTGGCTCTGGAGAAGGCGGAGGAAGCCCTGGCGGACATCTTGCCCGTGCGCCTCAACCGGGTGCGCCGCCGCAACTTCATCTCCTTGGGCAACACTGCCTCCTACCTGTTCGGCCTCGACCGCCTCCTCCATCACATGGTGGAGCGGCCCGAGTGGGTCCACCGCATGATGGCCTTTCTGCGCGACGCCCACTTGGCCTACTTTCAGAGCGCCGAGCGCGACGGGCTGCTGGCCCGCAACGACTACACCACCTTCAACCACCTGCCCCGCTACGTGAAGGACCTGCCGCAGCCTGATTTCGATGGGACCCACGTCCGCCTGAAGGACCTCTGGGCGGAGCCGGAGAACCAGGAGTTCACCGTGGTTTCGCCCGCCATGTGCGAGGAGTTCCTCTACCAGTACCAGAACCCGGTGCAGGCCCTCTTCGGCCTCAACGCCTTCGGCTGCTGTGAGAGCCACCACCGCAAGTGGCACTTGCTCCGGCAGATGCCCAACCTGCGCATGGTCTCCGTCTCTCCCTGGTGCGACCTGGCAGAGGCCGTGGACGAGATGGGCGACCACTACGCCCTCAACTGGCGCGTCAACCCCAGCGACATCATCACCGCCATGGACCCGGCCCAGATGCGGCAAGAGATCGAGGACGGTCTTCGCATAGCAGGACACACCTGCATCAACATCGTGTATCAGGACATCGAGACCCTCAAAGGCCGTCCCGACCACCTGCGCACCTGGTCCGCTGTGGCCAAGGAAGTGGCCGCTCGCTACGCCTAATCGCGCTGCTCCCCGCCCGCGGGCGGGACGGAGGCTGACCGTGCGTATCCGCCGGCGATGGCTTCTTCTCCTGATCCCGATAATCGTGGCCTTGGCGTTCGTGCTGTGGGGCGCCTTCCCGGTAGCGCCCCTGCCCGAGGCACTGGCCGCCCTCGAGAGCGACTCCGCTGTCATTGTCGGCCGGGACCGCTGGATCACCTTCACGCCCGTCGGCGTCGAGCCCCAGGCCGGGCTGGTGTTCTACCCCGGCGGCCGCATTGATCCCCGCGCCTACGCCCTCCCCGCGCGTGAGATTGCCTCGGCCGGCTACCTAGTCGTCATTGCGCCCATGCCCCTTAACTTCGCCGTGCTGGACCCCAACCGCGCCGCCTCAGTGATGGCCGCTCACCCGGAGGTCGCCCGCTGGGCCGTGGGCGGGCACTCCCTCGGCGGCGCCATGGCGGCGCAATTCGCCCGGCGCCGGCCGGACGCCGTGGATGGCCTGGTGCTCTGGGCCGCCTACCCCTCTCCTACGGACGACCTTTCTCAATCGGACCTGGCGGTGGTCTCCATCTACGGCACCCGCGATCGAGCGGCGGCCTCGGTGGAGGGAAGCCGCCACCTGCTGCCTCAGGACACCGTCTACGTCGCCATTCAGGGCGGCGACCACGCCCAGTTCGGCGACTATGGACCGCCTGGTGACTCTGCCGCTGCCTCGATCACACGCGCCCAGCAGCAGGCTGACGCCGTTTCCGCCACGCTCGAGCTGCTCGCCGGTTTGGCCGGCGCCGCTGCCGGAGGCTAGAGGGGCATCATGTCGGCGATCGAGCTCTTGCCTCACCTGCACCTCGTCGCGGGCGCCGTCAATACCGGCATGCTCGTCTCGGGCGACCACGCCCTCCTGCTCGACTGCTGCGACAGCGTGACGCCCAAACGCCTGGCCGGCCTCGGGGTACGGAACGTGGACCTCATCCTATGCACCCAGCACCGACGCCCGAACGTGGCCGGCGCCTACCCGTTCGTCCATGCGGGGGCGGCGCTGATAGCGCCCGCCGCCGAGCGCCCTCTGTTCGAGGACGTGAGCGCTCACTGGGCGGACTGGCGCAACCGGTGGTTCGTGTATCACCAACAGCCCTCCACTCAGGTGCTGGCTCGGCCCCTGCCGGTGCATCGGGCCGTGGCAGAAGGCGACGTTGTCGAGTGGCATGGCCATCGGGTACGCGTCCTGGCCACGCCGGGCGCCACGGCCGGAGCCGTCTCCTACCTGGTCGAGGCGGGCGGGCAGCGGGTCTGCTTCTGCGGAGACGTCCTCTGCGGCCCCGGGCAGGTGTGGGATCTGTACTCGCTGCAGAAGGGCTTCGGCGTCATCGGCGACTACCATGGCTTCCTGGGCAACCGCCCCCAGTTGGTGGATTCCCTGCGGCGGCTGGAGCGGTCTGGCGCCGGCGTCCTCGTGCCCTCGCACGGCTCGCCCATCCTCCAGCCGGCTGCCGCAATAGAGACCACGATAGCGAGGCTCGACGAGGCCTGGCGCAACTACTCCTCCGTCTCCGCCCTCAACTTCTACTTCCCCCACCTTCTCGAGGAGACCGCCGCCGACCCCGCTCGAATGGCCCCGGCCGAGACCGCCGAACCCCCCGCCTTCGTTCGGCGGGTGGCCTACACCTCCTTCGCGGTGGTATCCGAAACGGGAGCGGCGCTCCTGGTTGATTGCGGGCACGACTCCGTCGTGGACACCCTGCAGCAGTGGCGGCGCCGCGGGGAGATCGGCGATGTGGAGGGCTGCTGGGTCACCCACTACCACAACGACCACGTGGATGCCCTCCCTCGCTTCGCTCAGGCGTTCGGCAGTCCCATCTACGCCGATCGCAGCTTGGCGGAGGTCATCGCCCACCCAAGCCGCTTCTTCCTGCCCTGCATCTCGCCCAACGTGGCGCCCGCGGTACGCGTCACCGACGATGGCGAGAGCTGGGACTGGCACGAGTTCCGCCTCACCGCCTTCCACCTGCCCGGCCAGACGCTCTACCATGGCGGCCTGCTGGTGGAAGGTCACGGCACCAGCGTCCTCTTCGTGGGCGACTCCTTCGCGCCCACCGGCCTGGACGACTACTGCGCCGGCAACCGCAACTTCCTCCGCCCGGGCCACGGACTGCGGCGCTGCCTCGACATCCTGCGGCGCTACCGGCCCGACTGGTTGGTCAACCAGCACCAGACGCGGGCCTTCCGCTTCAGCGACGACCAGCTCGACTACCTGGAGGCCACGCTTGTGCGCCGGGAGGCCCTCCTCACCGAGTTGCTGCCGTGGCCCCACCCCGACTTCGGCACCGATGAGTGGTGGGCGCGCGTCTACCCCTACCAGCAGGAGGCCGTCGCCGGCGCTCGCATCGCCCTGGGCCTCTGCCTCACCAACCACAGCGCCGAGCCTGTTCGGGCCCGCGTCGAGCCCGTTCTGCCCGACGGGTGGGCGCTCGACGGCGAAGATGCCTCGACCGAGGTGCAGGTACCGGCCCAGACCAGCGGCCTACCCTATCCCGACCACGGTCCGGGGGACGGCCAAACGCGTCATTGGGTCCGCGTCCCGGACACAGCCCCGCCCGGCCGCTACGTGATTCCCTTCCGCCTGACCTGGGACGATCGCTACCTGGGCCAATTCCGCCACTGCCTGGTGGACGTCCGCTAACACCGGTCGAGTTCAGCACACCCGTCTGCTGCACCCTCGCTCCTGCCCGCGCAGTCCGACACCTGGTCATCAGGTCACTCAGCCCCGACTCGAGTCGAGTGCCCCTCCCGCCCACTGGACGTCCGCCCCGTCTCGGCCGATAATGGCGTCAGCCCTGCCTCGACAGGCGCATGGAGGACGACATGAAGCTGGCACTGCTTACCTACAACCTGGCCAAGACCTGGGACTTCGACCGTATCGTGAAGGCCGCCAAGGACTACGGCTTTGCCGGGATCGAATTCCGCGTGGAAGCTAATCACGAGCACGGCGTGGAGCTGGAGCGCACAGCACAGGAGCGGCGCGAGATCCGCAACCGCATCGAGGACGCCTACCTGGAAGTGGCTTGCATCGGCACCAGCAGCCGCTTCGAGACCCCCGACGAGGGACAGCGCCGCCAGATCATCGACCGCACCAAGCGCTACATCGAACTCGCGTCCGACCTGGGCTGCGAGCGCATCCGTGTCTTCGGCAACGATATCCCCGCCGGCGTGGACCGGGGCGAATGCGTCCAGTGGGTGGGCGAGAGCCTGCGCGAGTTGGGCGAGTTCGCCGAGCCCCACAACGTTGATGTCCTTCTGGAGATGCACGGGCAGTTCAACTACTGGGGCTTCTCCCGCGCTGCCGTGGACATCGCCGACCACCCTAATGTGGCCATCGTCTACAATTGCGACCCGCGCGACATGGTGGCCGGCTCCGTGGTGGACACCTACAACCGCGTCAGCCACTACATCCGGCACGTCCACCTGCACGCCTTCGTCGGACCTTACCCCTATCCTGAGCTCTTCGATCTCCTGCAGATGGACGAGTATGACGGCTACTGCTCCTCCGAAGTGGACCAAGAGGTCCCGACGGTGGAGCATTTCCTGGGCATGTACGCCAACCTCTACCGCGCCTGGGCCGGCTTGCCCTTCTTCCAGACCCCCAAGCCCTAGAGCCGAATGACCCGTGAGGCGTGACCCGTGAGCGGGACGGTCTCCTGATCACGAGTCACGCCTCACCCCTCACTCCTCTCCCAGCACCGCTCCGCCGCGCCAGGTCTTGGTGCCCAGCGGCGCCTCGTTCGCCAGGCGCGCCTGGGCCCGCGGGATCTCGGCGGCGTACTGGGGCAGCCAGCGTGCCTGCGCCACCAGCATCTCGTCCACCATCTGGCTGATCTCTGGAGGGTTGCAGACAGCACCCACCAGCGGGTCCATCATGAAGGCCTGTTTGAGCAGCACCACGTCGCCGCGCACCGCCGCCTCCACTGCCAGGCGCTGCACGCTCACCGAGGCGTTGCAGACAGCGGCGCAGCCGAGGGGCAGGTCGCCCAGCCGGGGGATGCTCATGCCGTTCCGGTCCACGTAGCCCGGTACCTCGACGACGCAATCCGCCGGCAAGTTGGTGATGGTGCCGCCGTTGACCACGTTGAAGTGGCCGCGGTAGGTGCGGCCGGTCTCCAGCGCCTCGATGATCCAGCTGCCGTGCTCGCTGGAACGGGCCTCGTAGGAGTAGGCCGGCGGCTCCTCCGTCAGCAGCTTGGGCGCCTCCTCCACAAACCAGTTGCGCCGCTCCCGCGACACTCGTAAGTAGCCGCCCGTCTCACCGTTGATCCAGGAAGACAAGTCGGCCCAGCGGCGGATCTCGTCGGGACGCTTGCGGTACCAGGGCACGTACTCGGAGAGGTGACCGTTGGACTCGGTGGAGTAGTAGCCGAAGCGGCGCAGCATGTCTATGCGCACCTTCTCGGTCACGCTGAACTTAGGGTGCCGCTCAAACCCCTCTAGCAGCCGGCCGGTCCAGTCCGCGCCGCGGTAGCGGACCTGGATGTACCAAGTCTGATGGTTGATACCGGCACAGATTATGTCCACTTCCTTGGTGGTGACCGGCTGGAAGCCGGGGCTGTCTGCCGGGCAGCCGTCGTTCACCAGCAGCTCGATCACCTGGGCGATCTGCTGGTGGCCACCCTGTACTCCGTGACACAGGCCCACGGTGTGGACGCCGCCGTAATGGTTGGCCGCCCAGGTGTTCATGGCGTTGGGGTTGGCGTAGCTGAGGAAGAGTGCGTCCGCCTGCGCCACTTCCCGGATGTCGCGGCAGAACGCCAGGACCTGGGGAATGTTGCGCTGGCCGTACATGATGCCGCCGGCGCTGAGCGTGTCTCCCACGCACTGATCCACGCCGTACCTCAGCGGGATCTCGATATCGAGCTGGAACGCGTCCAGCCCGCCGATGCGAGTGGTGTTGACGACGTAGTCCGCCCCCGCCAACGCCTTCCGGCGGTCGGTGGTGGCCAGGACCCGGGCGGGCAGCCGGTTGGCCCCGATGTCCCGCTCCACCAGGTGCGTCACCAGGTCCAGGTACTCCTGGTTGATATCCATCAGGGCGATGGTGCTGTCCGCCAACTCGGGAACCGACAACACATCCTGCACCAAGCGCCGCGCGAACGTGACGCTGCCGGCGCCGATGATCGCGATCTTGACCGCCATCTTGCCCACCCCCTCGACCGGTTGCCGGCGCTGAGCGTCCGGCTCCTGCCCCCTCTGTATAGCACAGCCCCTGCTCCCTGACGACGCCACGACGGTCCGCCACTATGGTGGTATTCTGGAGCTGTTGGCTGACCGTCGTGCGCCCGAGCGCCCTCTGCAGAGATAGAGATCGGCTGCCATGCCTAACGCCAGAGCCGGCAATCCCCGTTTCGGGAGGTCAGGCGTCTCCTCGCTGAAGACCGAGCACACTGCCTGCGCTGCCATCGCCGGGGCCACGACACTTCTGCTGGAAGTGGCGCTGACCCGGGTGTTCTCCCTCACGCAGGGCTACCACTTCGCCTTCCTCTCCGTCTCGCTGGCGCTTCTCGGGGCGGCCGCCGGTGGGGCAGCGGTGGCAGCCGGCCTCCCCGCCGGGCCTAGCCTCCGCCGGCCGGCGCCGTGGTGCCTGCTGGCCGGGCCGGCCATTCTACTGGCTGCTGTGGCGGTCTCCCGCCTTCCCGTGGAGACCTACGCCCTCGCCTGGTCGGCACGCCAGGCCGGGCTGTCGTTCGCGCTGGTGCTGCTGCTCACCCTGCCCTTTGCGCTGCTGGGCATGAGCCTGGCGCTATCCTTCGAGCTGGGCTCCGGAGCCGGCGCCGTCTATGCCGCCAATCTGGTGGGGTCAGCCGCGGGAGCGCTAGCGGCGGCGCTCATCCTTCCCCACTGGGGCCCGGTGCGGTCACTGGTGCTCACCGCCTGCCTGTCTGCCGCCGCCCTCCTTTGGGTGAGTCGCAGACATACCCGCCTGCTGGTCCTGCCGCTGCTGGCGCTGGCGGTGGCGCTCCCGTGGGACGGTGCTCTGCCCCTGCGGCTGTCCACCTACCAGCCGCTGTGGCAGGCCCTGCAGGCCGAAGGCTCGCAACTCCTCGACTCCTTCTGGTCGCGCCAGGGCCGCGTGGACGTGGTCGCCGGCCCCAACCTGCGCATGGCCGGGGGCATCTCGCCTGAGTGTCCGGAACCGGTCCCACCGCAGACCATGGTGTACCAGGACGGCGACTCACCCCGGCCCATCGTCAACGTCTCCCGAGCCGATCAGGCCGGGTTCGTGCGCTGCCTGCCCGGTTGGACCGCGCTCCGGCTCCGGGGCCCCGACAGCACGCTTGTCCTCGACCCGGCCGGTGACGTCTCGCTCTGGCTGGCACTGACGGCGCTCCCCGGGGACCTCGCCGCGGTGGTGCCAGCCAGCGGCATCCGGGCAGCTCTGAGCGACGCTCGCTGGGGCAGCGTAGCGGTGCGCTCCGAACGGGTGCGACTGCTGGGCGACAACCCCCGTGCCCTCCTCCGCGGCGGTGAGCGCTGGGACCTGGTCTACCTGCCTCTGCGCGGCGCCTACCGGGCCGTGGGCTGGGGCACGGGCAGCCTCACCGAGGACTACGGCCGCACGGCGGAAGCACTGACGGACGCTCTTGCCGCGCTCGCCGATGGGGGCTACTTGGTGGCCGAAAGCTGGCTGCAGCAGCCGCCCAGCGAGGAACTGCGCCTCTGGCTCACCGTCATCGAAGCACTGGCGCGCCGCGGGGTGCTCGATCCCGCCGGGCACCTCCTGGCCGCCCGCTCCATGCAGACCCTGGTCATAGCTGCGAGCCCCACTCCCTGGTCTGACACGGAGATCGCCCGCTTCCGCGCCGAGACGCAAGCGCTGAAGTTGGACCTGGTGTGGGTGTCGGGGATCCAGCCTCAAGAGACCAACCACTACAACCGCCTACCCGAAGACGTCTACCACCAGACCTTCGCCGCCGCGCTCGCCGATCCTGCCGGCGTGGCCGACGGCTACGCCTTCATGGTGCAGCCGCCCACCGATGGCCGTCCCTTCCCCCACCACTGCTTCCGCTGGTCCCACACCACCCGCATCCTGGCGCAAGCAGGGCAGGTGGCTCTGCCTTTCGGGGGCATCGGATTCCTGCTGCTGCCGTTGCTGCTGGTGGTGTTGGCCCTCCTCGCCGTCCTGCTCCTGGGTCCGGCCCTGGTGCGCGTGCGCGACCGTCCTGGCATCGCCAGTGTGGTCGGGTTCGTCTCCCTCGGGCTGGGCTACCTGCTGGTGGAGTTGCCCTTCCTGCAGGCAGCCATACTGCTGCTGCGCGACGCCCCCACCTCCATGGCCTTGGTCGTCAGCGCCATGTTGCTGGGCTCGGGGCTGGCGGCCGCGCTGAGCGAGCGCCACCCCAGTCGCCTATGGCTCTGCCTGCCCCTCGCGGCCGTCGGCCTGGCAATGGGCGGCATCAGCTTCCTGCCGGGACTGCTAACGCAGCCGGACTGGGTGCTAGCAAGCGCTGTCTTCCTGCTCGGGAGCTTGATCGGGTTCGGGCTCGGCGGGGCCTTCCCCACGCTGATGCGCCAGTCGAGCCGCCGCCCGGGCCAGCGCGCCTGGGCGGTAGCCGCCAACGGCGCTGCCTCCACCTTGGCCAGCGTTCTTGCCACCGGCCTCGCCGTCCTGGGGGGATTCGGACCCACTCTCGGCGTGGCCCTCACCGCCTACGCGCTGGTCGCCGTCACCGGCATCGGCAGCAGGCAAAGCCCGCCCACCTGACGGTGCCGGGGTCAGCGCCCACCGGTAAGAGGAACGAAGGCTACCGACCCCATGCTGGTGCGGGTGATACCGTCCGGCGTCCTCTCCACCAGCCACAGAGTCTGGAAGAAGCCCTGCGGCCCCACCGGGATCACCAGGCGGCCGCCCTCAGCCAGCTGGTCCAGCAGCGGAGCGGGAACGTGGTCTGGAGCCGCCGTGACCACGATGACGTCGTAGGGCGCGTGCTCCTCCCAGCCATAGTAGCCATCCCGCACGGCCGATTGCACCGTGCGATAACCGAGGCGATCCAGCCGCTCACGCGCCTCCGCTGCCAGTTCGGGGATGATCTCCACGGAGTGGACGTGATCGGTGATCTCCGCCAGCACGGCCGCCTGATAGCCGCTGCCGGTGCCCACCTCGAGCACCCGGTCGCCGGGGCGCACGCGCACCAGTTGCGTCATCAGGGCGACCACATAGGGCTGCGAGATGGTCTGGCCGTGCCCGATGGGCAAAGGACGGTCAGCGTAGGACTGCTGCCGGCTGTCCTCGGGAACGAACTCGTGTCGTGGAACCGCCTCCATGGCCGCCAGAACAGCGGCATCGGTTATGTCGCGTTCCATGAGATGCTCTCCGATCATGAGCGCGCGCGGAGTGGCGTAGGGGTGGAAGACCGGCGGGGCGGGCGCCCTCTCTCCATCCGGGCGCGACTCCCAGCGCGTGTAGAGGACTAGCGCCACCAGAGCCACCGCTGCCAGCGCCACGAGCGGCCATCGCCGGCCCGGCGCCGCTACCGATTCGAGCCGCGTTTGATCCGCATGTTCCGGTTGGGGCATGGCCGTCACCTCCGCCTCGCCAGATCCGAGCCAGCACAACCCATCGGTGACTACACCCATTATAGCCCCGGCCCGCCATGATTGTGCCCGCTCCGCAATCGGGTATCATAGCGGCACCGCTACACCGGAGATGCCCCATGAGCTATGTGCGGGATGCCCTACGCGAGGCCCTGGCCCAGGTCACTGTCATCGACCCCCACTGCCACCTGCGGCCCCACAAGCCGGCCGCCGACAACCTAGCCGACATCGTCCTCTATCACCACGTCTGGATCGAGCTGGTGTCGGCCGGCCTTCCCCAGACCGCAGTCACCCGCGCCGGACTGCCGCACGAACTGGCCGACCCGGGGATGATGCCCCTGGAGCGGGTGCGCCGTGCACTTCGCTATCTCCCCCGGCTGGAGAACACCACCTCCGGCGTCATGCTGCGCTGGCTCCTTCGCGACCTCTACGGCATCGAGTCGCTCACCGAGGCGGGGCTGGAGGCGGCCGGTGCCCTCGTGCAGGCTCGCGGCAACGACCCGAACTGGCAGGAGGAAGTGCTGCGCCAGCACTGCCGCATCGAGACAAGCATAAGCGTGGAGCACGTGGGCGCCCCCTACTCTCCCGCCATGGCCCTGGGCGCCGAGGGCCTGCCGGTCAACTTGCGCGATGGAAAGCGGAGCCCGAGGCAGGTGGTGGAGTCCCTGGATGCCCTGCTGGGCCGAGAGGTGCGCACAGCCGACGACTACCGCGAGCTGCTGGCGACCCTCATCGGTAAGGCCGCCGCCGATGGAGGCAAGTTCGTCGGGGCCTGGCCCCTCGCCTACCTCAACAGCGAGCCTTGCACCAAGGCGGAAGCCACCCGCTCCCTGGACAAGGCGCGCGAACGGGACCACCTGACCGCTGCCGAACTGGGCGGATTCGCCACCTACGGGCTTGCCACCGCTTTTGAGGAGATGGGCGCCACGCGACTGCGCGCCTTCCAGCTCATCGCCGGGGCGGAGGTGCTCCCACCGCACCGCTCCCTCACCCTGTGGAGCCCGGGGTTCATCGGGGCCATTGCCCGCCTGGCCGGGTCCTACGAGGACATCCTGATCAACATGTCCACCGCCTCGGACGCCTTCACCCAGGACGTGGGCATCCTGGCTAAGCACTTCCCCAACGTCAGCGTCGCGGGGTACTGGTGGCACACCTTCTACCCCCACTACATCCGCAAGTCGCTGGAGACGCGCCTGGACATGGTGCCCGCCAATAAGATCATCGCCTTCTTCTCGGACGCCTACCACGCCGAGTGGTGCTATCCGAAACTGAAGCTGGTGAAGCAGGTGGTGGAGGACCTACTCAGCGAGCGGGTGGAGCGCGGCTGGTACAGCCTTGACCTCGCCCTGCACCTGATCGATCTTCTCTTCCACGAGAACGCGCGCGAGATCTACGGAGTCTGATGCGCCCCGAGGCTGAACCTAACCCCCCTGCCCCCCTTCCCTGAGAAGGAAGGGGGGTCCCGAAGGTGCTCTGCCAAGGAGCGAGGCGCTTTCCGGCTCCCCTTCCTTTCTAGGGAAGGGGTTGGGGGTTAGGTTAGCCGGCTCGGAGGCCCAACCTGTGCCTCTGGTTGACCAGGCGCCGGGCAGATCAGAACCGATCGGAGCAGATCATCGCGTCCGTGGTCCTTAGCCCGCCACCTGGGCGGCTCCGCCGGTGTCGCACTCAGCGTCCGGCCGGCGCACCAGACCCCGCTCTGCCAGATACTGCACAATGGAAGCCGCGTTCTCCTCCGGCGTGGCCACCACCGTCTCCAGGCGCAGCTCCGGGTTCTCCGGCTCCTCGTAGGGGTCGTCGATGCCGGTGAAGCCCTTGATGTCGCCCCGCCGGGCGGCAGCGTACATCCCCTTGGCATCCCGCTGCTCGCAGACCTCCAGGGGCGTATCCATGAAGACCTCCACGAACCGATCGGCGCCCACCATGTTGCGCACATCGTTGCGCGTCGCCTTGTAGGGGCTCACCGCGGCACAGATGGCGACGCCACCGTGACGGACGATCTCCGCCGCCACGAACCCGATCCGGCGGATGTTGGTGTCCCGGTCCTCCTTGCTGAAGCCCAACCCCTTGGACAGGTGCGTCCGCACGACGTCACCGTCCAGCACGGTTGCCTGCCGCCCGCACTCGAGGAGTAGCGTGGTGAGCACTTCGGCCGTGGTGGACTTGCCCGAGCCGCTAAGCCCGGTGAACCAGATGCACGCGCCCTGCCGATGCCGCGGGGGGTAGGCCTCGCCCAGGATCTCGGCCACCTCCGGCCGAGTGAACCACTCCGGCAGGGTGCGACCGCGGTTGAGGTACTGCTCCCGCACCTGGGTCCCCGATATTGAGGCCACGCGCGCCGCCTTGGGTACCCGAGACACCTCTTCGTAGCGCTTCTCCTCCTCCAGGTAGACGAACTCCCGGAAGGGGACCATACCCACGCCCAGCTCGTCGCTGTAGCGGCTGAGCATCTCCTGGGCGTCGTAGGGACCGTAGAAGGGCCTGCCTTGGGAGTCCGCGCCAGGGCCGGCGTGATCCCGCCCGACGATCAGGTGGTTGGCGCCATAGTTGCGCCGGATCAGGGCGTGCCAGAGGGCCTCACGCGGGCCGGCGAGCCGCATGGCGAGCGGCAGCAGCGACAACAGAATCCGGCTGGGGTCGTAGTAGCGCTGGACCAGAGCCTTGTAGGCCCTCACGCGGGTGAAGTGGTCCACGTCGCCCGGCTTGGTCATGCCAACCACCGGGTGCAGCAGAAGAGCGCCGTCCACCTCTTCCGCCGCCCGCTTCGTCAGTTCCTCATGCACGCGGTGCAGAGGGTTGCGGGTCTGAAAGGCGACCACGTTCTCCCGGCCCAGCTCTGCCAAGCGCGCTCGCGTCTGCGCCGGCGTCAGGCGCAGGTCCACAAAGTCATAGTGGCGCGGTAGGGCCAGGACGCGGAGCTTGCCGGAGAGGTTGGTGCTACCCCAGCGATGCATCTCGGCCACGAGCGGGTGCCGTAGGTCCTGGCTCCCGAAGACCAACTCGGCCGCTTCTTCGCGGTCCCAGGGGTAGGCCTCTTCGACCGTCATCACCGCCAGTAGTTCGTTCTTGGCGTTGCGGAGGGCGATGTCGCCGTCGAGGGCGATGCCTTCCGCCGGCTCCACCGGCAATGTGACCGGGATGGCGAAGACGTGCCCGTCCACCAGGCGCATCTCCTGCACCACCCGCCGGTAGTCCTCCTGCCCCATAAAGCGGTCCAGCGGCGAGAAGCCGCCCACCGCCATGATCTCCAAATCGCACGCCACCCGGTCCGAAACCTGGATCGAGGGGAGGCGCCCGGCATAGTCCTTGAGCGCCTCGCGCTCCTCTGCCGGCACCAGCAAGTCCACCAACCTGCCGCCATACGGGCTAATCAGCGCCGCGTGTTCGTCTCTAGCCTGCACCATGACTCTGCCTCGGGAAGAAGTGATCGGCGGACGCATTGTCGCCCGGATGGGCGCCCGGTGCCAGTCTGGCCCCTGGAGCACACCGGACACCCGGTCGGCCTCACCCTTGCCCCCCGCACTCGCCCCCGCTACAATGCCCCCAACTTCATAGGCCTGCCGTAGAGGTGCCCTTTGGCCCGGATGCCGGGGCACAATGGCGAAGCCGGTGCGAGTCCGGCGCTGCCGCGCAACTGTAATGCCCGACCTTAAGTCGGCTAAGCCAGGTCGCCCGCCTCTACTGGGCTCCGCACCGACTCGCGAGAGGGAGGGAGGGAGCACGAGCGCTTCGGCACTCGTCGTGCGGCCGACGCGAGCCCTACCCGGGGCTCGGCGTCCGGTCCACTCCACCCCTTGTCCCGGCGACAGGGGGTTTGTGCTACCCACCCTCCAGTCGGCGGCGTGGCTCCACGGCAGAGATGACCTGACAGGAGAGGGCCATGGAAGTCCAACCGACCGCCGTCGCCGACGAGCGCCGCCACCGCACCGGGCTGGTGATGCTGTTCACCGGCTGCGGAAAGGGCAAGACCACCGCCGCCTTGGGCACGCTGCTGCGCTCGTGGGGTTGGGGATGGCGCACCGCAGTTATCCAGTTCATCAAGGCCGAGGGGAGCGACTGGGGCGAGATCCGCGCCGCCCGCCGGCTGGGCGTGGAGTGGCACACCACCGGCGCCGGCTTCACCTGGGACAAGCGGGACCTGGCCGCCGACGCCGAGCGCGCTCGCGCCGCCTGGGAGATGGCGCAGGGCCTGATTGTCTCGGGCGACTACGATCTCGTCGTCCTCGACGAAATGACCTACCCCCTCTCCTTTGGCTGGCTCGACCAGTCCGCCGTGCTGGACTGGCTGTCCCACAACCGCCCATCCCACACTACGGTGGTCATGACCGGCCGCGATGCCCCCCCGGCCCTGGTCGAGTTCGCCGACTTGGCGACGGACATGCGCAACCTGAAGCACCCCCACCAACGGGGCCTGGACGCGCAACGCGGCCTGGAGTACTAGCGGGCAACAACGGGCCGAGGAGCGGTAACGTCGCTCCCCGGCCCGACTACTGCTCTAGCGCTGGCAGTACTGCGGCTGCCCGCGGCGTACCCAGTGGAACTTCCAGAGGGCGTTGTTGGTGTGCTCCGTAACGTACACCCAGCGGCCGTCCGGGCCACCGAAGTGAACGTTGGAGGGCCGGGCGAAGGGCGTCTCTATGCTCTGCAGCCAACTCCCGTCCGGCGCGAACACCTCGATGGCCGAGGCGCCGATGTTCGTCGACAGCAGGTTGCCCGCCTCGTCGAAGTCCACCCCGTCCGGACCGCCGTTGTGGTCGCCGGGGAGCTTAGCCCAAAGCCGTTTGTGCGCCACCACTCCGGGGGTGAGGATGTCGAAGGCCCAGAGCGACTTCGTCCGCGTCTCCGCCACGATCAGGGTGTGGTCGTCCGCCGTCACGCTGATACCGTTGCAGAACTGGTATCCCTCGTCTAGCCGCACTACCTCGCCGTCGGCCCGGCGACAGAACACCTCTCCCACCGGCTTCTCGGCGCTGGAGCCGGCAGGCGCGGTGAAGTAGAGGTTGCCCTTGGAGTCGAAGTAGAGGTCGTTGCAGCCGCGGATCGGCGCGCCATCGAACTCGGTCACCATCGGTTCGATCTCGCCCCTAGGGCTCAGGCGCAGGATGCCCAGCTTCATATCGGCCAGCCACAGGTTGTTCTCTCGATCGCACTGCAAGCCGGCCGGAATTCCTCCCGTATCGGCCCAGGTGGACACCTCGCCCTCGTCGGTGACGCGCACCACCAGGCCCCGATCCGGTACCACCATGAAGAAGCGTCCCTTCAGGTCGAAGACCGGACCCTCCGCCCCCGGCAGCCCTTCCGCGATCAGGGTGAAATCGGGCTTCATGGCCTCCTCCTTCACTGCCCCGGACTCATGCTGCTGCGCACCAGGCGTGCCTTGGTTTACACTGGGGCGGCAGACGCGTCAAGACTGAGGGCAGCGTCCGTCGGGAACCCGTTCGTCGCCCGCGGCCGAAGGAGTGCGAACCAGATCGTGACCATCCGCAGACAGGTACTGAAGATGATGAGCCGGCTCGAGGATCGGGCGGACGACCTCCGCTACCGCTTGCGTCGACGCCTTGGGCGCGGTCGGCCGGTCGAGATCGTGCCCTATCGGGGCTACGGCCGCCGCGGGAGGATCTGGATCAAGGGACGCGTGCTCGAGGACCGGAACGTGCCGCCGGCCCGCCTCGATGACAGCGCCTGGGACAACCTGCGCAGCATGCTCCGCCGCGCCCGAACCAACGAGATCCCCGAGGCCCTGGTCCGAGTGCGGTTCCGCGGCCACGAGCAACTGGCGCGGGCCAATCGAGAAGGCTACTTCGAGCTCTGCCTCAATCTCCAAGACGAAGGCGCCGCGAACGGCCTCTGGCGCACAGTCGAACTGGAACTAGTGGAACCTGAACTGCCGGGGCGTTCCCCGGTCTACGCCACCGGTGAGGTGGAGTGGCCGTCCGAGACGGCCCGGTTCGGCATCATCAGCGATATAGACGACACGGTGATCCACACCCACGCTCACCATTGGCTGCCCATGGCTCGGACCGTGCTGCTCGGCAACGCCTACACCCGACTGCCGTTCCCCGGCGTCGCCGCCTTCTACCGGGCTCTGCAGCGCGGTTTCACCACCTACCCGGGCAACCCGCTCTTCTACGTGTCCAACGGACCCTGGAACTTGTACGACCTGGTGAACGAGTTCCTGGTCCTCAACGACATCCCCGTCGGCCCCGTCATCATGCGCGACTGGGGGCTCACCGAAGAGGGGTTGTGGCCTTTCCGGCCGCGTGGGCACAAACTGGAGGCCATCCGGCGCATACTCGAGTTCTACTCCGACCTGCCTTTCATCTTGGTGGGAGACAGCGGCGAGAAAGACCCAGAGATCTACCGAGAGGTGGTAGCGCTGTACCCGGGCCGCATCTGGGCCGTGTACATCCGGGCCGTCGGCGACCACCGCTCCCCCCTGGACAAGCGCGGTGAAGAGCGCATCCGCGCCCTGGAAGCCCTGGCGCAGGATGTGGCCCACGCCGGCAGCCGGCTCGTCCTGGGGGAGACAACCCTACCCCTCGCCGAGCACGCCGCCCAGCAGGGTTGGATCAGCGCCGATGCCGTCGACGAGATTCGCGTTGAGGTAGTGGCGGGCGAGTAGTCGGCCCCGTTCGGCCGGCCTTGAGCCAGCCGCTGAGGAGCGGCATAATGGCGCCGGCCGCAGCCAGCGGAGTCACAGAGGGAGGATCACATGCAGTCCATCGGCATTGCCGCGCAGCTATACACCGTCAGGGAGTTCATGAAGACGCCCGAGGAGATCGCTCGCGGCCTGAATCGCGTTCGAGAGATCGGCTACCGTGCCGTACAGGTCTCCGGCATCGGCCCCATCGAACCAGCCGCCCTCAAGCGCCTGCTCGATGGCGAAGGCCTCATCATGTGCAACACCCACACGGCAGTAGACCGGCTCTGGAACGACATCCAGCCCGTCATTGACGAGCACCACCTCTGGGAGTGCAAGCACGTCGCCATCGGCGGGCTGCCCAAGGAATACCGCCTGGGCGCCGATGGCTACCGGCGCTTCGCCCGCGAGGCCAGCGAGGTGGGTCACAAGCTGAGAGAGGCCGGCCTCACCTTCAGCTACCATAACCACAGCTTCGAGTTCGAGAAGTTCGACGGCCGCACCGGCCTGGACATCCTCTACTCCGAGAGCGACCCCCGCTACCTCATGGCCGAGATAGACACGTATTGGGTGCAGCACGGCGGGGGCGATCCCATGGCCTGGATCCGCCGCTTCTCCAACCGAATGCCGGTGGTCCACTTCAAAGACATGGTGATCCTCAACGGGGCGCAGACCTACGCCGAGATCGGCGAAGGCAACCTCAACTGGCCTGCCATCATCGCGGCTTGCGGCGAGGTAGGCGTGGAGTGGGCGGCGGTGGAGCAGGACGTTTGCCAGCGCGACCCCTTCGAGAGCCTGGCCATCAGCTACCGCAACCTCAAGGCCATGGGCCTGAGCTAGCACGAGGCCGTGCCCCGGGGTCGGGCCAGGGGCACGGCCCCTACCGCCGCCACGGCCGATTCCGTAGGGGAGGGCCCCCGCGCCCTCCCCCGGGCCTGCGCCGATCCAGCGGCTCAGGTAGAGGCCCTGTCCGCGTAGAAGGCCCGCGACTCCGCCTCCCGGCCTCGCACCATGCGCCGTCCGTCTAGGGGCCCCTTGCTCCCCGTCACCACCGTGGCCTGACCCTGCCGACCGTCCTTCTCGTAGTAGATGACCACCCAATCGTCAGTCTTGCCCAGTTCGTGGGCGCGGGCCGTATTGGAGAAAAGGGCGGTGAAGTCCCACCCCTCTCGGCTCTCCTCCAGCACCGGCAGCCAGGCTTTCCCCTCGGGGTTGAACCGCTTGGGCGCGATCCGCCTAAGGTCGTCGGCGGAAGCGCGCCGGCGATACTCCCCGTCAATCGCCAGCAGCAGCGCCACCGGCGGTCGTTCGGCCGGTGCTCTGCCCTCGCCCCGGGATCGGCGCGCCGACCGCGAGAGCCTGCCCGCCAGGTAACCTCGCACCCCCTCAAGGCGCTCCGGGCCGAAGCCGGGCACACCATCGAGCCGGCCGTCGTGCGCCGCCAACTCCAACTCCTCCAGCGTGCGAACTCCGAGGGAGTCCACCACCCGGCGGGCCAGCTCCTCCCCAATGCCCGGCACCTGGGCGATCGCCGCCTCCGGACTGGTCTCCGCCTCCAGGCGCTCCAGCAATCCGGATCGCCCCGTGTTCACGTACTCCTCGATGAGGCCGGCGATGCGCTCACCTACGCCCGGCACGGCGTCCAGGTCAGCACTCCGTCCCTCCCGCACCATGTTCGCCACCGGCTCGCCTGCCTGAATCACCCCTTCCGCTGCTCGACGGTAGGCGGCCACCCGGAACTCGCCCGCCCGGCCAGCTTCCAGCAGATCGGCGATACGGTCCAGCAGGGCAGCGATCGACTCGTTGCTTGCCTCCACTCCGTCCATGGTCCCTCCTCAGTGGCCTACGGCCTGGGCTCAGTCCAGCGGCAGCCCCATGAGGCGGGCGGCGTTGAGCCCCAGCACCTGCCGCATCTGAGACTCCGTCAGCTCGGTGTCCAGCACCACACCCAACCGGTGCGAGAAGTCCACTAGGGGCGCATCCGTCCCCCACACCACCCGCTCGGTCCCGAGGATGTCCACTGCCCGGGTAACGGCCCAGGCCGGGTTCTGCGTCCAGGCGGTGTCGACGTAGAAGTTGGGGTAGCGGGCCATCCGGTCCATGGTCTCCACGCTGCCGACGCCATGGGCGCAGACGAAGGGCACCTCCGGCCAATCGGCAATCATCTTCTCCGTCACCACACCGTGGAAGAGGACAGGCGCCCGGCGCTCCGAGAGATAGGCGAAGAGGGCGTCCCACTCCTCCGTGTAGGAGGCGATGGGGCGCGGCGTGGTGTAGCGGTCGTGCATGACGTGCAGCTTGACGCCCCGCATGCCCAGTTCATCGAAGCAGCGACGCACCTCGGCCACCATGTCGTGCTGGTAGGGGTTGGTGCTGGCGAAGCCGATCACTCGGTCCGGTCTCCGTGACGCCAGAGCCGCGACGGCGTCATTGGCGGGCCCCAGGTCGGGCAGGATGCAGCCGTTGACCACCAGCCGGTCTACGCCCACCCGCTCGGCCATACGTATCATCTCGTCGTTGTCCGCCACAACGATGTTCATGCCGTTCCACTTACTGGCGTAGTGCACATGGAAGTCCACGACGAGTACGTCGTCCAGCGACTCGCCGCGCAGAGCCCGAGCAGCCAGCTCGTTCACAGCGTCACCTCGCTCAGCAGCCGGCGCGCGGTACCGCCGGCGATGGCCCACTTGGCCGCGTCGTCAATGTCGGCGTAAACGACCTGCAACATGCTCTGGAGGGGTGTGAAGTAGGGGTACCGGGAGCCGAAGAGCAGGCGCTCCGCCCCGAAGCGCTGCACCACCGCCTCCGTACCGCCGAGGCACTGGTAGCCCGGCAGGTCCACGTAGAGGTTGGAGTAGTGTTCCCAGAGGTAGTACAGCCAGCGATCATGCTGCACGATCTTGGCGACGCTGAGAACCACCGGCATGTCCGGCCATCGCTGCAGCACCGGCTCCAGCTCCGTCGCTCCCAGCGTCAGCGCTCCGGAGCAGTCCAGCAGGATCGGCACCCGGTGCTGCGCCAACGCGTCGAATAACTCGGCGAAGATGGGGACATCGAGCCGGCTCACATAGGCCTCGGCGTACAGACACAGCCGCAGCAGGCACACATTGTGCCGGCGCATCCCCTCCAGCAAGGCGTCCGGTGGGGGGAACTCGGCGGAGTGGTGGGCCGCCGCCGTCCACATCCGGTGCAGGCGAGGCGAAGGTGGAACGTTCTCGCTCAGCCACACGTTGCTCATCCAGGGGTCGTAGTCCCGCCCCATCAGGGGAGCGACGCAGGCTTCAGCGATTCCCAGGTCGTCCATGCGCGCCAGCAGCCCGGCCGCCGACCAGTCCAGCCCCGGCGGAGGATTGTAGTAGGGGCCCACACAGCAGTTTATGTCCACGAACTCCATTACCGGCATAGCCTCCGTCTCCTCACCTCGCTCGTCTACGCCGATGATAGGCGTTAGCCCAGCCGGCGCAAGCACCTCAGGTCCGGTCCTGTCTAGACAATATCATATGGGAATGGTATAAGTATGCCGTCGGTATAGGGTTAGCCTGCCGTGGCCCACCGTTAGACGCCGCGGCAGAGTGGATCAGTGGAGGAGAATGTCGTGGACTATCGTAACCTCGGCCGGACGGGAGCGAAGGTGAGCCAGCTGTGCTTGGGCTGCATGATGTTCGGCGGCCGCACCGGCGAAGCTGATTCGATGGACATCATCGATCGCGCCATCGACGCGGGGATCAACTTCCTCGACACGGCCAACGTCTATGGCCGTGGCCGCAGCGAGGAAGTGGTGGGCACCGCTTTGCGGCGCAACCGCAAGCGCGACGAGATCGTGCTGGCAACCAAGGTGCACGGCGTCATGGACGATGATGACCCCAACGCCCGCGGCAACCACCGTCTGCACATCGTTCGCCAGGCGGAGGCCTCCCTACGCCGACTGCAGACCGACCACATCGACCTCTACCAGCTGCACCGTCCCCAATCGGACATTCCCATCGACGAGACTCTGCGCGCCCTGGACGACCTCATTCGCGCCGGGAAGGTGCTCTACATCGGGACGAGCACCTTTGCGGCCTGGCAGCTGATGGAGTCCCTCTGGGTGTCGCGCGAGTTGGGCCTGAACCGCTTCGTGTCTGAACAGCCGCCTTATCACTTGCTTGACCGGCGCATCGAGCGGGAGCTGGTCCCCTTCGCTCAGGCCTACGGCACCGCCATCATCCCCTGGTCGCCTCTGGCGGGCGGCTTCCTTACCGGCAAGTACCGCCGGGATGCTCAGCCACCGAGCGGCACCCGTTATTCCACCCGATCGGGCCCGCGGGCCGAGCAGACCTTCTCCTCCGAGGCCTTCGACGTGCTTGACGTGGTGGAGGCGCTGGCCGCCGATAAGGGCGTCACCGCCAGCCAGATCGCCCTCGCCTGGGTCGCCCACCAGCCGGGCATCACCAGCCCCATCATCGGCCCGCGCAATATGGAGCAGTTGGAGGACAACCTGACTGCCCTCAGCGTCGAGATCACCGCGGATGACCGTGAGCGGCTGGACAGCGTCTCGCCGCCGGGACAGTCCATCGCACAGTACTACGAAGCCGACTTCGGGCCGCACCAATTCCGCTGGTAGCGCCTAACCCACAGCGATCCGCTCGGCGGGGCCCACATCCAGGACCCCGCCTTCTGTTTGACGTCATCTCCCTCCAGGCAGAGACTAGGGGGGAACCGCTTCCCCAGGAGGGCATCATGGCCAAGGGTACCATCGCCGCTCAGCTGTACACCGTGCGAGATTCCATGTCGACTCCGGAGGAGATCGCTTCCTCGCTCAAGAAGGTCGCCAAGGCGGGCTACCGTGCCGTAGAGATGGCCGGGCTCGGCCCGCTCACCGCCCAGCAGTGGAAGGATCTGCTGGACAAGAACGGACTCACCGTCTGCGCCAGCCATACCGGCATGGACCGGCTGCAGAGCGACTTCGACGCCGTGGTGGCCGAGCATGAGCTCTGGGGCGCCAAGCAGGTCAACATCCCCTCCATGCCCGCCCAGTACCGCGAGGGTGGTGAGCAGGGCTTCCTCAACTTCGCGGCGGCTGCCGATGACTTGGGCGCTAAGCTACGAGCCGCCGGCCTTCGGCTGGGCTATCACAACCACAGCTTCGAGTTCGTCCGTTTCGGCAAGAAGACCGGGCTGCAGTTGCTGCTGGAGAACACCGACCCCGCCAACCTCATGTCCCAGATAGACACCTACTGGGTGCAGCACGGCGGCGGCGACCCCATGGCCTGGATTCGCCTGGTGAAGGGCCGCATGCCCATCCTTCACGTGAAGGACATGGTCATCGCCGACGGCGGTCAGGTCTATGCCGAAGTGGGCGAGGGCAACCTGAACTGGCCCGCCATCATGGAAGCGAGCAGCTTCGCCGGCGTGGAGTACTTCGTGGTGGAGCAGGACCGCTGCCGCCGCGATCCCTTCGAGAGCCTCGCCATGAGTTGGGCCAACCTGCACGCCCTGGGCCTCGACTAGCGACCAGCGCTTCCGCAGGCTGTCCACGGCGCGACTCAGATCGGGCGCAACTCGGTGTGTCGGCGGTCCCCGCCCAGTGTCGAAACTGGACACACCAGCGGCCGGAGAAGGGGAGCCGTCTAGTAGCATCTGTTCCAGCTGTACCGGCCTGGTGGACCATACCACGCCCTGGGGGACGGACCTGACCCCCTGCTCGCCAGGCGCCTCGCTTACCTGGCTGACCACCCTTCCCTAAGTGGGAAGGGGGAACCGGAGAGTGTCTCTCGCACAGCAGCGAGGGACTCCTGACTCCCCCTTCCTTCTCAGGGAAGGGGGATGGGGGGTTAGGTTGAGTCCGCGGGCTTCCGCAACGGGCTCTCGGTACCGTCTAGTTGGAGCAGATGCGTCTAGTAGCCGCGCCTCGGCACGGCCCGGCAGTACCGACGCACAACACCTTGAGCAACCAGACCGGACTCACACTCTTTCGAGGTCGAGTCCAGCCCAGAAGCTAGCGGGCCGGCGCCAGTCCGGCTCGCCTCGTGATCGGAGGACCCGAATGGCTCGCGCCCGGCTGCGCGATCTCGGCATCACCATCGGAGAACTGCCGACCGGCCCGCTCAACGCCATCACCGACGTCCCCGGCGTCACCGTGGGCCACGTCACCCTCGTTTACGACGAACCGAGAGTGGCCCGCACCGGCGTCACCGTCGTGCTCCCTCGCGGGTCCGACTCGCAGACCGACTTCACCTTCGCCGGCGCGCACTCCCTCAACGGCTGCGGCGAGATGACCGGGCTTCCCTGGCTGGAGGAGTCGGGCCTGCTCATGTCCCCCGTCGCCCTCACCAACACCCACCAGGTTGGCCTCGTGCGCGACGCCATCACCCTCTATGCCAGCCGCCAGATCGGCGGCGGTGCCTTCTGGCTTCCGGTGGTAGGCGAGATCTACGATGGCTGGCTCAACGACATCAACGCCCACCACATCACCCGCGAGCATGTCTTCCAGGCCCTCGACTCGGCAGCCGGCGGCCCGGTACTGGAGGGCAACGTCGGCGGCGGGACCGGATCCATCTGCCACGGCTTCAAGGGCGGCATTGGCACCGCCTCCCGCCGCGTGGACGTGGATGACTGCGGCACCTACGCCGTCGGCGCCCTGGTGCAGACCAACCAGGGCGAGCGCCGCCATCTGCTCGTGGACGGCGTGCCCGTGGGGAGAGCCATCGGCTACGATGTCGTGCCCTCCGCCCGCGACGGTTCCACCAGCGCTTCCTCGATCATCGTCGTCCTCGCCACGGACGCCCCCCTGCTACCGCAGCAGTGTCGCGCCCTGGCGCAGCGCGCCTCGGTGGGCCTGGCGCGAACCGGCAGCCGCGGCCACATCTACAGCGGCGATCTGTTCCTCGCCTTTGCCACCGGCAACCACTATCCGCGCGACACCCACCGCCCCGCTCCAGTGGCCATGATGCCGGTCGCCCGGCTCAGTTCACTCTACGACGCCGCCGTGGAGGCGGTGGAGGAGGCCATCCTCAACTCACTGACAGCGGCCGAGACGTGCACCGGCCAACTGGACCGCGTCGCTCCCGCTCTACCCCTGGATCTGCTCCAGGCTATCATGGCTGATTACGGCCCTCGGAGGAACGGCACCGCATGACGCACAAGCAACGGGCGATCTGCGCCCTCACCGGCGGCACACCCGACTACGTGCCCACCATGGAACTCGTGTTTCACATCACCCAGGAAGTCTTCGGGCGCGACTGGTACTGGCCCCCGCAGTTGGAGGCGGCAGCCGGTGCCGAGCGCGAGCGCATGCTGCGCCACAACGCCGCCCTCTACGTCCAGATCGCCGAGCGCTACGACTACTCCGTCATCATGATGAACAAGGCCGCCGGCGCCCCCGACCTGGCCGCTCTGGTGCGGTACATCCGCGAGTTGGCCGGCGACCAGTACCTGCTCATGGCCCACGGCGATGCCACCTATGGCATCCCCAACGGCGAGCACCTGCTCGACTTCACCTACTGGATCTACGACCACCCCGACGAGGCCCACGAGCAGGCCGCTCGTCAGGTGGACGAGGCGCTGGAGCGGGGCCGCTACCTCCTCGACGAGGGCCTCGACGGCTTCATCCTCTGCGCCGACTACTGTTTCAACCAGGGCCCCTTCCTGCCGCCGCGGGTGTTCTCAGAGTTCGTGACCCCTTACCTGCAGCGTTTGGTGCGCGCCTACCGCGACCGGGGCGCCTGGGTCATCAAGCACACCGACGGCAACATCATGCCCATCATTGAGGACCTCGTCTCGGCCGAGCCCCACGCCCTGCACTCCCTGGACCCCATGGCGGGCGTGGACATCGCCGAGGTGAAGCAGCGCTACGGCGACCGCCTCTGCCTCATCGGTAACGTGGACTGTTCTTTGCTGCAGACCGGCACCCAGGAAGAGATGGCCCACTCGGCCCGCTATGCCCTCCAACACGGCAAGCCGGGCGGCGGCTACATCTTCGGCACCAGCAACTGCGTCTTCGCCGGGATGCCGCCCGAGAGCTACCAACTGATCCACGACATCTGGCGCCGCGACCGCGCCTACTGACGGCGAGAGCGGCCCCTCGGCGCTCGACGGAGAGAGTGAGCATGCGCACCATCGTGATCGCGGGCACGCTGTTTGACGGTACCCGGGACGCCCCAACGTCCGGCCAGGCCATCGTGGTGGAAGACGGCCGAATCCAGACCGTCGTCCCGGCTGCCCAGATCCGGCCACAAGAGGGCGACCAGGTGCTGGACTGCAGCGAGCACTTCGTGCTGCCCGGCCTGATTGACTCGCACGTCCATCTGGCCTTCGCCGCCCGGCCCGACCACACGACCACCCGGGCGGCGCTGGAAGGCGATAGCCGTGACGGCTCCGTCTTGCGCCAACTCCACAACGCCCAAGAGTGCTTGCTGGCCGGCATCACCACTGTGCGCGACTGTGGCGGGCGCGACCTCACCAGCTTCGCCCTGCGCGACGCCGTTGCCGCCGGGCTGGTGGTTGGGCCGCGCATCCTCGCCGGCGGTCAGCCCATCACCACCACCGGCGGTCACTTGCACTTCTGCCAGCGCCGCGCCGACTCCGTCGCCGAGGTGCGCCGTGCCGTACGCTCCTTGATCGAGGCCGGAGCTGACTTCATCAAGGTAATGGCCACCGGCGGCAACATGACACCGGGGAGCAATCCCGCCCAGCCCCAGTACCGGCAGGAGGAACTGGACGCCCTGGTCGAGGATGCCCACCGCCTGGGCCGGCGCGTCGCCGCCCACGTGGGAGCGGTGGAGGGCATCCGCCGCTGCCTGCTCGCCGGCGTGGACACCCTCGAGCACGGCAACTGGCTGCAGCCCGATGGAACGGTCGGCTACGATCCGGCCGTAGCGGAGCTGTGGGTCCGGCAGGGCGCCTACCTCGGCCTCGCCGTCGCCGGCTACGACCGCCTCAACCTTCGGCGGGACCGCTTCGCTGATGCTGCCGCTCACCACGACGCGCTGGTGGCCCTCTACCGCAAGTACGCCCCCTTCCGCGCCCTGCGGGCCGCCGGCGTACCCATAATGGTCTCCAGCGACGCGGGTGTCCGCCTGACGCCCTTCCGCCACTTCTGGCTCAGCCTGCAGGCCTACTCGTTCGCCATGGAGGTCTCCGCCGCGGAGACGCTTCGCGGCGCCACCTCGGTTGCCGCCGCCGGACTGGGCCTCGACGCCGAAGTAGGAGTCGTCGTCCCGGGCAAGCGCGCCGACCTTCTGGTGGTCGCGGGTGACCCGCTCAGCGACCTGAGCGACCTGAGCCGCGTTCACCTGGTATTGTGCGACGGACGGGTGGTGGTGGAGGACGGGCGGCTCGTTGCTCCGGCTGCCGGGGCCTTGTCGTGATCGATCTGGCATCCGTCCGCGCCCGCGTCCCGGCGCTGGAGCAGTCGGTCTACCTGAACACCGGCGGCGTGGCTCCCCTGCCGGAGCCGGTGTACCGCCGCCTGATGAGCGAGTTCGATGAGCGCCACCTCATGGGCGCGCCCCTGAACCTGCGCCCCCGGTCTTTCCAGGAACAGAAGGATCGCCTCCGATCGGAACTGGCGAGCTTCCTGGGCGCGCGGGCGGAGGAGATCTGCTTCACGCGGGGCGTATCGGACGGCGCCAACATCGTCCTCAACGGCTATCCCTGGAAGGAGGGGGACGAGATCATCCTCACCGATGAGGAGTACCCGTCCTTCATTCTGCCCGCCCTGACCCTGGAGAAGCGTCGCGGCATCCGCATCCGCGTGCTCAAGCTAGTCGACGACCGGGCGACCCTGTTACAGCGCCTCGAAGACCTGCTCAGCCCGCGCACCCGCCTGGTGGCCGTGAGTCACGTCACCACCGACTCCGGCTTCCGCCTTCCGGCACGGGCGATCTGCTCCCTGGCGCACCAGGCCGGCGTCCAGGTCTACTTCGACGGCGCCCAAGCAGTGGGCCAGCTCCCCGTAGACCTGGACTGGATCGGCTGCGACTACTACAGCCTGCTCTCCTACAAGTGGCTGCTCGGCCCCTACTCCGCCGGCCTCCTGTACGTCCGCCGCGACCGCCAGGAAGACCTGGACGTGGACTGGGTGGGCGCCCGGGCTACGGCGTCCTTCGACCTCAAGACGCGCCTGCTGCGTCTTCTGCCCGACGCGCGCCGCTTCGAGTTCGGCCCCTTCCCCTGGCCGCTCTACTTCGCCCTCGGTGACGCCGCCGCTTGGCTGAGCGAGTTGGGGCTACGGGACATCGAGGAAGAAGTGCAGCAGAAGGTGGAGACGCTGCGAACGGGCCTGCTCGCCATCCCCGGCGTCACCATTCGCAGCCCAGCGGCCCGAGACCTCCGCACCGGCATGGTGGCCTTCAGCCTGGCGGCTGCCACCGGCGAGGCGGTCAGCATCGCGCTGCGGCAGCGGCGCAACATCATCACCCGCGCCACCGACGTCCGCTTCGACGGCGTGCGCGCCTGCGTCGCCTTCTACACCAGCGCCGACGAGATCGACGCCCTGCTCGAGTGCCTCTCCGACCTGGCTGCCGAGGCGCGCCGCTCCACCTCCATCATCACCAGCTTCCCTCAAGGGGCGACTCCATGAGCGCTCGCTTCGACTACTCGACCGCTCCGCCGGCCTATGTCTGGCTCAACGGGAAGCTCGTGCCCTGGGCCGAGGCCACCGTGCCGGTGACCGCCATGGGCGCTTCGGGCGGGCTCGCTGTCTTCGAGGGAGTCAAGGCCTACTGGAACCCCGCCGAGGAGCAGCTCTACATCGTCCGCCTCGACGCTCACCTCAAGCGGCTCTACGACTCTATGAAGATCGTGCGCATGGTCCCCAGCTACCGCCCGGAGGAACTGGCCGCCGCCGCCCTGGATATGCTGCGCGCCAACCAGATCCGCGAGGACACCTACCTGCGCCCGGTCGCCTTCTACGACGGCGTCAAGCTGCCCAGCTTCCGCTACACCGTCGGCGCGGCACCCGACATCTGCCTCTCCGCCATGGCCTTCCACACCCACCTGCTGCAGCACAAGGCCAAGGCCTGCGCCGTCTCCTCCTGGACCCGCCTGAGCGACAACCAGTCGCCCCCGCGGGTGAAGGTGATGTCCAACTACCAGAACAACCGCCTCGCCTTCACCGAGGCCTTCGTGGACGGCTACGACGACGCCATCCTGCTGGACGAGCGCGGCAAGGTCACCGAAGCCACCGGCGCCTGCCTGTTCATGGTGCGCGACGGAGTGGTGGTCACGCCTTCCATCAGCCACGGCATCCTGGAGAGCGTGACCCGCGACACCGTCATCCGTCTCTGCCGCGACGTCCTCGGCCTGACGGTGCAGGAGCGCGAAGTGGACCGCACCGAGCTGTACGTCTGCGAGGAGGTGTTCCTCAGCGGCACCGGCGAGGAAGTCACCGCCGTGACCTCGGTAGACCGGCTGCCGGTGGCCGACGGCCAGCCCGGGCCGGTCTTCCTAGCTGTGGAGCGCCTCTACCACGACCTGGTGCGCGGGCTGGACCGGCGCTACCCGGAGTGGCGCACGCCAGTGTACGAGCCCACGTCTTAGGATCGCGCCGGTTAGCGCCCAAACAGGTTACTCGCCGGGCGCCACCTCGGCCCAGTCCAGCCCCAGCGCCTCGACGGCCTGGCGCGCACGCTCGCCGTCGCGCTCCACCAGCAGCCGCGCCACCTGCGCTTTGCGCTCGAGCGACCAGCGCTGGCCCACGTCCTCCTTGCCGGTCATACTCTCCACGGTAACGGCCACCACCGCCGTGCCACGCACCGACTCGGCCTCCATCTCCGGTGAGGCCTCTGAGTACTTGGCGATGAGGGCCTCCAACGCCCGCCGCTTGGCGCCCTCGTCCTCGGGCCGATCCAGCAACCGGGCTCTCCCGCGCACAATGACGCTGCGATAGAGGCAGTGCGTCTGGCATCCATGCCGGACCGGCGGGGTGACGGCTATGACGTGGTCCACCTCGAAGCCGACTCGGTCGCAACGGGCGACGTCGTCCAGCTTCTCCCCCTCGGTGGCGCTGTGGAAGTAGATCACTCCGTCCTGGTACGCGAAGTTGACCGGCTTGATGACCGGGTAGCCGTCGGCATCGACCGTCGCCAACCGCCCCACCACCGCCTCGCGCAGCCACCCCGCCAAGACGCCCTCATCAGCCACCAGCTGGTACGCTCGCCGCATCGGTCTAGGCATGGACTCCCCTCCAAACGGCGAGAGCCCCACCTCTCGGTTAGGGCTCTCTCTGTGTCTCGGTGCCTCGGTGGCGACTTCCCTACTGTGGCATCACCACGTCGCAGTAGCGGTGCGTCTCCGACGATTCCCGCGCCCACAGGCAGGTGAGCGCGCTCATGATGCCCGTCTCGATGGGGGTGCGAGACTGGGTTCCGTCACGCATGGCGCGCAGGAAGTCCAGGCTCAACTCGCGGTCGCCGCCGAAGTGGGACATGTCGCCGGTGGGCTTGATCGTCTCCTCCACGGGAGACTGGTGCTTGTACAAGTGGATGGCGTTCTCGTACCAGTCGAAGTGGATCGTGCCCTTGTAGCCGTAGATGCGGGCGCCGCGCCGGGCCGAGCCGTGGCGAGCGAAGACATTCTGGGTGTAGCTACACTGGGCGCCGTTCTCATACTCAATGATGCAGTTGCTGATGTCCTCGTTCTTGATGTCCTTGGAAAAGAGGCACATCCGCGGCGAATCGGTGTCCACCTCGGAGCCCTGATAGCGCTGGTAGAACAGGTTGTAGGGGCTCTCGGGGCAAGTCTCCCACTCGTCACAGTCCACGCACTTGAGGTCGAAGGGCTTGTCCTCGCGGCCGCCGTACACTCGCTGCGCCTTCATAGCGCAGAGCGTCTTGGGCCTCTGCCCCATAAGGAAGTGGATGTAGTCTAGGTCATGGGTGGCCTTTTGCAGCCACAACCCGCCCATCTCGGCGTAGTCACGGTACCAGCGGGCGAAGTAGTGCTCGCCGTAGGGTACGTCGTTGAAGCCGATGAGGTGCTCGGGCGTGCCGATCACTCCGGAGTCGATGATGTCCTTGACCATCTGGCACAGCGGGCTGACGCGCAGTGGGAAGGAGATCACCGTGGGCGCGGGATAGTCCCGGAAGGCGTCCGCGAGCTGCTTGAGCTGGTCGAAGGTGATGGCGACCGGCTTCTCCAGGAACAGCGGCAGCTTGTGGGGCGCCACCTTAGTGGCCATCTCGGTATGTAGGCGGCAGCGCGTCCCGATCATCACCCCGTCGAGCTCCGACTGCGCCAGCATCTCGTCGGCGCTGTCGAAGAAGCGCGTGCCGTCCAGGAACGGGTCCTCTTTGGAGCGAATCTCCTCCCACCGGGGGTCTGCGATGGCCACCACGCGATAGGGGATAGAGTACTGGCCGAGCCGCTTGGCCATCCCTGAGACGCGCCCGCCGTAGCCGATGATGCCTACCCTAAGCATGCTTCACCTCATCCCTGTGGCCCGCCAAGCGGACCGCGATGTCCACTGTCGTGTTACGCTCTGCCGCCTTCCGCCTCTCGGTAGCTCACTGCTGGAGGATGCGCCCGAGGAAGAGCTTAGTGCGCTCGTGCTTCGGGCTCTCATAGAGCCCGATGGGAGTGTTCTCCTCAATGATCTGGCCCTCGTCCATGAAGATGATACGCCGCGCAGCCGCCCTCGCGAAACCCATTTCGTGGGTGACTACCACCATGGTCATGCCTTCATGCGCCAGGCTCAGCATCACGTCCAGCACTTCCTTGATCATCTCTGGGTCCAGGGCCGAGGTCGGCTCGTCGAAGAGCATGATCTTGGGCTGCATGGCCAGGGCTCGAGCAATGGCTACGCGCTGTTGCTGGCCGCCGGAGAGCTTGTCGGGGTACACGTCCGCCTTCTCCGGGATGCCTACCTTGTTGAGCAGGTCGCGGGCGACGTCCTTCGCCTCCCGAGCGCTGCGCCTTCGCACGACGCGCTGCGCCAAGGTGATGTTCTCCAGCGCCGTGAGGTGGGGAAACAGATTGAACGACTGGAAGACCATTCCCACTTCGGCGCGGATCTTGTTGATGTCGGCAGCCTTATCGGTCAGTCGCATGCCATCCACCGTGATGCTGCCGGAATCGAGTGCCTCCAAGTGATTGATGCAGCGCAGGAGCGTGCTCTTGCCGCTTCCGCTGGGGCCGATGATCACCACCACCTCGCCCGCGTCCACCTTGGCGCTCACGCAGCGAAGGGCGTGGACGCCGCCGGAGAAGTGCTTCTCGGCGTTCTCCACCTCGATCATCGGGCCGCTACCGTTCTTAGCGTTCACCTTGGCTCATCCTCCTCTCGAGCGCTCGGGCCAGCCCGGAGAACAGGAAAGTCATCACCAGGTAGGACACGGCTACCATGTTCCAGCTCTCGAACGCCCGGTACGTGCGGCTCATGTACAGCCGGCCTTGGCGCGTCAGGTCGGCCACCGAGAGGACCGACACAAACGAAGAGTCCTTGAGCAGGGCGACGCCGTCATTAGCCAGGGGCGGAAGTACGCGGCGAATCGCCTGCGGCAAAATGACGTGCCGCATGGCCTGCGAGTAGTTCATGCCCAAGGAGCGCGCCGCCTCCATCTGACCCCGGTGAATGGACTGGATCCCGGCCCGGAACACCTCGGCAATGTAAGCGCCGTAGCCAAGGCCGAGGCCGAGCACGGCCGCGTTGAATTCACTGAACTCAACCTGGGTGCCCAGCGCCTCGCTCAGGAAGGTCTTCACGAAGGGGCGGATCACGAAGCCCAGGTAGAGCACCTGCACCAGCATGGGAATGCCCCGAAAAACCTCAACGTACATAGTCGCCATGGTGTAGGGATGCAGGACGCGCGGGGCGAGATAGAGCAGTACCGCCAGGACGATCACCAGCCTGGTGGTCAGCGCCGGCGCTCGATCGACGAACTGGGCCAGGACGTAGTAGATGGCGATCCCCGCCGCCACCCGCAGAGCTCCCTTCCAGATGAACTCCCAACGCAGAACGCTGCTCAATCCCTCCGGTTGCTTGGCCACCCGACCCAGCCCCGCTACGAGCCCCATGAACACGGCCAAGATGAAGGAGTAGAGCGTCACCAAGATGGTGACCCGCATCCCGAGCGCCAAGAAGCGCAAGATGTCGATGCTGACCGTCGTCCAGCTCAGATCAGACGTGCTCGCGCGTACCAGGTCACCCGGAACGCCTCCACCAGTGGCCTGCACCGTGATCTCGACCGTCGTGGAGCGCCCGGCCTTGATGGCGGACAGGTCCCACTGCAGGAGCGCCCCCTCGGCCGAGGTCGGCGCCGGATCGGCGGAGACCAGCTTCAGCCCTTCCGCCAACTCCTCGGTTAGGGAGATTCCCACCGCCTCGGCCGGCCCGGCGTTCTTCACCTCCAGCGTGTAGACGAAGGAGCCCGCGGCCGACGCCCCGACGGTGGGTACTTGTCGGTCCACCATCATTCTGGCGGGGGATATGATGAATAGGAAGACCAGGATTCCCAGGCCCACCAGTACTAGCACCCACCAGGGGGCGCGATCCGTCCAGTAGAACAGCCTGTCCGTCAGCGTGCGCGGCGCGGCACAGGCCTCTACGTTACTCAGCGATTCATGGGTCATCGTCCAGTCCTAGCTGGGATTTGCTCTGGAGTCAGCTAGACCCGCAGTCGCGGGTCCAGCGCGTCCCGTAGACCATCACCGAGAAGGTTGAACCCAAGCACGGTGAGCATTATGGCCAGACCGGGGTAGAAGACAGTGTGCGGCGAGGTGAAGACGAGGTTGCGGTGCTGCGCGAGCATCAGGCCCCACTCCGGCTGGGGCGCCTGCGCCCCCAAACCGATGAAGCTCAGCGCAGCGGCCTCGAGAATGGCCGTACCGATACCGAGCGTGGCTTGCACGATCAGGGGCGTGAGTGAGTTGGGCAAGACCACTCGAAACAGGATCCGAAACGGCGTCGCGCCGATGGCCCGGGATGCCTCCACGTAGTCCAGTTCCCGCACGGAAAGGATGCTGGCGCGAGCGATGCGGGCATACACCGGTATGGACACGAAAGCGATTGCGTACAGCGCGTTCATCAGGCCGCGGCCGAGTATGGCCACCACCCCAATGGCCAGCAGCAGACTCGGGAAGGCCAGCATAATGTCCATGATGCGCATGAGCACGTTATCGGTTCGGCCGCCCACGAAGCCGGCCACAGCGCCCACGACGGTGCCGATGATCAGCGCCCCGCCCACGGTGAAGAACCCGATGAACAGCGAGATGCGGGCGCCGTACATCACGCGGCTGAGAAGGTCGCGCCCCAGGGCGTCCAGGCCGAGTAGATGCTCCGCCGAAGGCGGCTGGTTGCGGTCGGTGAGGGCCTGGATGGTGGGGTCGTAAGGCGCTAGCACCGGCGCCAGCAATGCGATCAGTAGCAGGAAGAGGAGAATGATAGCCCCGGCGATGGCCACCGGATTCCGCCGCAGATGCCGGAACGCGTCGCGCATGGGTGTGCGGATGGGCCGATCATCGAGCGCCTGACTATCGAACTTGGCCGCCGGTACGTTGGCGCCACTAGTGGTCATTCGTAGTGAATCCTTGGGTCGATCCAGGCGTAGGTCAGGTCAACCAGCAGGTTGGCGAAGACGAACACGGAGGCGATGATCAACACGGCGCCCTGCACCACCGGGTAGTCTCGCGCCAGGATACGGTCCACCACCAATCGGCCCACTCCCGGCAGCGAGAAGACGGTCTCCGTAAGGAAAGCCCCTCCCAGTAGATAGCCGAACTGCAGGCCGATTGTCGTGACCACCGGCAGGAGAGCGTTCTTCATGGCGTGGCGCCCCAGCACGAGCCGATCCCCCATGCCCTTGGCGCGCGCGGTGCGGATGTAGTCCTGGCCCAGCACCTCCAGCAGGCTGGAACGCGTCATGCGGGCAATGATGGCCATGGGGATGGTGCAGAGGGCGAAGGCAGGGAGAATGAGGTGCTTGATGGTGTCCCAAAGGCCGGCCAGGTTGCCGGTCACTAAGGTGGAGAAGAGCTGGAAGCCCGAGATGAAATCCACCAGGCTCCGCAGCCACGAGGGAGCGGCCTCCGAAACGCCCCAGGCAGTCGCAAGCGGCACTATGTTGACGCCGACCGTGGTTCTCCCCGAGGGCGGCAGCCACTGCAACCGGAAGGCAAAGACAAACATGAGTACGAGACCAAGCCAGAATATGGGCATAGACACGCCCAGGTTTGCCACCGCCATGGTGGCAAGGTCGACGAGGCTGCCCCGGCGCAGTGCTGCCAGCACGCCGGCACTCATTCCCACCGTCACGGCCAGGAACATGGCAGCCACTGTGAGCTCGAAGGTCATGGGCAGACGGTCAGCCAACTCGGAGATGACGGGCTGGCCCGTCTTCACCGACTCACCCAGGTCCCCTCGTAACAGGTTCCCCATGTAGCGAGCGAACTGAGTATAGAGCGGGTCGTTGAAGCCCATGCGCTCGTTGAAGTCGGCGCACATCTGCGCGGTGGCGCGCTCGCCGAGCATCACGCGGCACGGGTCTCCGGGGATGAGTCGGAGCATGGCGAAGGTGACCACGGTTATGCCCAGCAGCACCGGCACCAGCATGATAAGGCGCTGGACCATATAGCGGCTCATGAATGCGGCTCCGCGCCGCGATGCCTGCTGTTGTCACCCAGCGGCTCAACCGATGCCTTCATCACCCCCCTAGCCTTGTGCAACAAAGAGGGGTGTGAGCCTGGGCCCACACCCCTGCTGGACCCTATGACTTACTGGCCCCTGAAGCCGCCAAAGAAGGCGGTGAAGTAGTAGAACTCGCCCGTCCGACCCACGTGCAGAGGATGCTCGGGGTCCCACTGGCGAACCATATTGAGTACAACTGCATCGGAGTTGAACGGAGTGCCATCGCCAAAAGTCACGCCCTCGCGCAGCGTGAAGGTCCACTGAGTGGCGTCCTCGTTGGGCTCCCATGCGGTCGCCAGCGCTGCCTGCACATCGGTCGTGCCGGGGGCGAAGCCCAGCAGGCCCTCGAAGATCTGGGTGCAGACCTCGAAGGACTCTCCGTCGGTCTCGTCGGTACAGTCAATGGAGATCGCGTCGCCGTTCTTGGCGTAGATGATGGTATCGGCGTCGCCCTTGCTCACCAGCGAGAAGATCTCGGAATTGAGAGGGCTGGCCAGCATACCCTCGACCAGTGCGGAGGCCGCCATGGCCGAACCGCCGTGGGCGATCGGTACCATGATGGCGTATTCCTTCAGCAGTGCGTTGGCCTGGTCGTAGAGCGGCTGCCGCATCGCCGGGTCGGGATAGGTGGCCGCCTCGGCGAGGATGTCATAGACGTCCTGGAACGGTGCGCCGAATTGCTCGCCCGCGCCGGTGCCCATGAAGTGGAAGTCGAGCCAGTTGGTGGGATCCGGATAGTCGGCCAGCCAGCCGAGCAGACCCATTTCCAGGTCGCCGGCAGCCGCCGCATCGAGGAAGGCGCCCGATTCGATCACGTCGATGGTGACGTTGACGCCACACTCGGCCAACTGCGCCTGGATGGCTTCCGCCACCTTGCTCGGCTCGGGCAGATAGCCGCGGAAGACCTCTCGCAGGCTGATAGTGACGTCCAGCCCATCGCCGTAGCCGGCTTCGGCCAAAAGGGCCTTGGCGGCTTCTACGTCGCGCTCGTACCAGGTTAGGCCCTCGGTGTAGCCCAACACTCCCGGCGGCATGAACTGCTCCGCCACGAGCGACGAGGGCGGGTAGAAGGCCTGGACGATGGCCTCGCGGTCGATACACATGCCGATGGCCTGCCGGACGTTGACGTCAGAGAACTTCTCCACGTCACGGTTCATCCACAGGTAGCCGATGTTGAGAGGCGGGCGCGACAGGATCTGCACGTTCGGATCCGCCTCGGCCACGGGGAAGTCGTCGGCCCCCAGGTTGTTGATGACGTCAACAGCGCCCGCCTGGAGCTCCAGGAAGCGAGCGGCGCCTTCCACGATGGGACGCATCACCAGGTTCGGGGTCAGGGCCGCCTCGCCCCAGTAGTTGGGGTTGGCTTCCAGGGTGAGGTGGTCGTCGCGGACCCACTCCTTGAGGATGTACGGGCCGGTGCCGATTGGGTTGGTGCCCAGTTCGCCGCCACCACCGTACTGCTCCAGGTTCGCCGGGCTGTGCATGGCCATGGCGCCGAAGGCCATCTTGTAGGGGATGGCCGGATCCGGCCGGCACAGGTCGAAGCGGACGGTGTACTCATCTACCGCCACGACGTCCTTCAGGTTGCTGGCGCCGCTACAGGCATCCGTCTCGCTGGTGGCCGCCGGCTCCTCTTCGGCCGCCGCCGTGATCCACTCGGCGTAGATCTCGTCGTAGACGCCGCTGGCACGGACGGCCGCCAGACCCTCGTTAATGGCCGCCAGCAGTTCCGGCTGGCCCTTGTTGACGGCGATGCCGTACTGCTCAGTGGTGAGCATGCCCTCGATCAACCGCAGCGCGGAGTCGGGGTTGTTGGCCATGTAGCCCTTGGTGACGGGCAGGTCGTTGACGATGCCCTCGATGTCGCCGGTGAGGAGGGCCTGGAAGGCCAACAGCACGTCGTCATAGCGGCGAACGTTCTCATCGCCGTAGCGGGTGCTCGCCTCGATGTCGCCGGTGGTGCCCAACTGCACACCGATGGGCTTCCCGGCTAGGTCGTCCACCGACTGGTACTCCGAGTCTGTCCGCACCACAACTGCCAAACCGGCGTCGAAGTATGGATCGGAGAAATCGACGATCTCCGCCCGCTCGGGCTTGATAGTGGCAGCGGAGATCACGGCGTCGAAGTCACCAGTCTGGAGGGCCACGAAGATGCCGTCGAAGGGAGTATCGACGTACTCGACCTCAAAGCCGACTTCCGCCGCTATCGCGTCGAGCAGGTCCATGTCGAACCCGACGATGTTCCCGGCCTCGTCCTTGAACTCGAAGGGCGGGAACGCCGCTTCCGTTCCAACTCGGATGGTGCCGAAGCCCGTCGGCTCTGCCGGGGCTGTCGTCGGCTCGGCAGCCGCAGCGGTCGGCTCAGCGGCCGCTACCGTCGGTTCCGGCGCCTGGGTGGGCTCCGGGCTCGACCCGCACTGCGCCAACCCGATGGTGGCCAGAATCAGGACGAGCACTACCAGTAACCTTCCCGCTCTGCTCATCTGCTTCCCCCTCCTCGTGCATGTGCTGGCGGATCCGGATACACGCCACAGAAAACGCATCAGTGCGAACCACCCCGCGCGTCGTCCGCCGCGACGGCAAGAACGGGATGCTTTACCCCATCCACGGCGGGAGGGGCGTGTCCGCACTGACAATTCACTATAGACCAGGGTCTACGGCCAGTCAACACGATTGGCCGGGAATCGGCCACCAATCGGCGGCCCCTGGGCACAGAAAGCGGCGAGGTGTGACACCTCGCCGCCAAGGGCGCTACTACCAGAAGGTCGGCCTAGAACGAGTCGTCCTCTTCGTCCTCGAGGTCGTCCCAGTCCTCGTCCTCTTCCTCATCATCATCGTCGTCGTCGAAGTCGTCATCTTCGCTCTCGTCATAGTCGCCGAGGTAGCCCAGAGTGAGCGGCTCGGCGTCGACCACCTCCAACTCCTCTCCGCAAGACTGACAGGTGATCTCGTCACCGACATCAGCCGCACTGCTCACTCTGACACTGGCACCGCACTCCGGGCACTTCGCAGCTCTCATTGCGCTGCCTCCTTCTGGCTATCACCGCCAAAGGGGTGATAATGACCCCATATAAACCAGGCCATACCCTTTGCGCAACACCGCCGCCATTGAACTGCGCGGCTACGCCTCGGGCCGCCCCGCGGCCCCCATCACTGGCCCAGCCAACGCTCCAGGAACGCCAGCCCGCCTTCAACATCGATCTCGTGTCCGCCTTCGTGCAGGTCGAGGTTGGCGCGCTCGCTCAGGCCCAGCCGCCGGTAGTGCTCCGCCGAGCGATCGAACTCCTCCACCACGAAGGGCCACCAGGCGATCCCGTCGCCCTTACCCGTCTGCACCTGCACCGGACGCGGACAAATGAGCGAGACTAGATCGCTGTCGCCGAACTCCCGCAACCAGCCGGGGATGAAGACGTACTCCTCCTCGGTGGAGAGGAAGCAGCTATAGCGGGGGTCATCGATAGCCATCTTGCGCACCCGGTCGTTGAACCAGGCGGTGACTATGCCAGCGCCCAAGCGCGGCTCCAGAGGCAGGGTGAACATGGTGTACGCGCCCCCCAGGCTGATGCCCCACATGGCGGTGCGGCTCATGTCTATGTCGCTCCGCGTCTCCAGGTAGTCGAGCAGGAGCGAGGTCCGCGCCACTTCCAGGCCCCAGAGCGTGCCGGCCAGCATGAGGCAGAGCCGGTTTAGGCGCGAGCGCGGCCTGATCTCGGTGACGTTCATGGGGGCAACCACGGCGTACCCCGCCTCCACCAGCCGCCTTCCGTAGGCATGGTAGACGTTGCTCAGGTCGTCGAAACCGAAGACGCGCTCGGGTGAGGAGCCGATCCCGTGCTGAGCTACCACCAATGGGTAGGGCGGCTGCCGGTGCTTCGGCAGGCCCAGCACCGCCCGGGCCCGGTACTCTCCCACGAACGGCACCGTCAGCCAGCGCGCGTCCACCCGGTCATCTTCGTAGAAAGGGGAGAAGTCGGGCTGGGGCACCGGCGACGGACGGTCGAATCGGCCGATCGCTTTCATCCAGCGCTCGCGGTTGGATTGCACCGAGGCCTCGAAAGCGGCCACCGAGGTGTAGTCGCGCTGCCAGAGCGACTGCTGCCGCGCCGGCAGTTGCTCCGACTGGCGCCGCAGGTAGTCCTCGATCTCGTGACGCATCAGCCGCTGCCGGTCGGTGAGGGTGCGCCGGACCTCCTCACCGCCCATGCTGTCCACCGGATCCCAGATACTGCGCATTCTGCCGCCTCCCTGTAACTGCTGGCCGGCATCTTGCCCGGGGCCGGAGCGCCTGACAAGCTCAGCGAGGCGCGTGGTTGGGCGGCGAGAGGAGAGCAGCCGCGCGATGGTAACCGTTGTAGCTGGAGGAGCCGACCCGACGTTCCGTACCCATGTGTCCGACGACGACCTCGACATGCCCGGGCACTCCCAGCTCCTGGTGCACCGGGATGGTGTACTCATGCAGCTCTGCCAGCGCCTCGTCGAATGTGACGCTGTAGGCCCAACGTTTGCCGTGCTTCCAGAGACACGGCGAAATGGATACCGGCATGTGACCTCCGCTTCCGGGGGCAGAATGGCAGACGAAAGGCGCGGACGGTTGGCCCATCCGCGCCCACGACGTGGGGCCTACGCGCGATTCCGGTCCGCCACCTCGCGCACAATATCGGCCGCGAGCTCGCAGTGCTCCGGCTGGTACTTGGCGCAGATGCTCGACCAGCGGATGAAGGTGGCGAGGAACTCTTGTGCCGTCGGGCAGTTGTCCCCACTGTAGTGGTACTCACGCGAGGCGGGCGGCATCGAGAAGGGGTACTCCTTGTTGGCCGACTGCTCATGCAGGAAGGTGCAGGCCGCCGGCATCAGGTAGTACTTGCCCAGCCCCGTCCCGGGGATGCCGCCCTCGGCCACCTGGGCCGCGAACTCCTCAGCATCGACGCGAAAGGCGGCCGGGTCGATGCTGAAGCCGGTCATCCAGGCGGAGTAGGTGGTGACGTAGTCGGGAATGGCCAACGGAATAATGCCCGGGATATCACCTAGCAGCTGGGTGAGGTAGCGCACCAGCTTGTCGATGTGCGCCACCTGCTCGTCAATGATCTCCATCTGACCCAAGGTGATGGCGGCGGTACAGGCAGGCATACGGTAAGCGTAGCCGCGCTCGGTGTGCAGCCGGCCGAAGTGCGGCTTCATGCGCGCACCCCGGCTGTGTCCAATGAACCGCATACGCTCCGCGAGTTCATCGTCGTCCGTGACGACGCAGCCGCCCGTGTCCGACCCCAGCGTCTTCTCCGGGTCGAAGGAGAAGCCGCCCGCTTGCGCCAGCGTGCCCGCCAGCCTGCCCTTGTATCGGCCCATCACTGCCTGACAGGTGTCCTCATAGACGAACAGACTGTGCTTGCGCCCCAGTTCGTTGATGGGGTCCATGTCGCAGAAGAGGCCGGTCTTGTGCACGCAGAGAATGGCGCGGGTCCGATCGGTGATGAGGGGCTCGATGGTGCTGGCGCTCATGTTCGGGCTGCCCGGCTCGGTGTCGGCGAAGACGGGGATGTAGTCCTCGGCGCACAGGCCCATGATGGTGCCGTAGTCGGTGATCGGGCTGACGATGATCTCGTCGCCGGGCTCGAAGTCGAAGGCGGCGGCGAGGATGGCCAGGGCGGGAGTGCACCCCGGCGTGCCGATGCAGTGCTTAACGCCCAACTTCTCCGCGAAGGCCTTCTCGAACCGGCCCATCATGTCCACGGTGAAGCCGGAGTCTATCACTTCCTGTACGTACTGGCCGCAGTTGGGCCCCATGTCGCGTGGGAAGGGGTTGGGTAGTTTGCCCCGCTCGCCGGCGATGACGGCGGCGCCGTAACGGGCCCGAGCCTGGGTGTCCTTGCTCTCCGGCATATGCTGTGCTCCCCCTGAGGTGGGCTCCTTCCGCCTCCAGTCTACAACGAGAGCCAGCACTGGTCGCCCCGGGCGCGAACATGCGCAGGGTAGGCTTACCTCACCCTGTGCATGCATAGTGCACCGGCTTCTGTGAAGCGTCGCCGGCCAATCGGGACCGTGCGCCGGGCGGCGGAGTGTCGGCCTACCGTCAACGGCCGGCCGCAACGCGGGCCCGCATCAAGGCGAGCCCCCAAACGTGAGCCACCTGCGGTTGGCGGCGGCGGCTGACCGCCCACGACCGGCCGGTGTGCGGCTTATCGGCCGGAGGCCAGTTTGCGGCGCGCCTCGTCCTGAATGAGCGTAACCCTACCGTGGTAAGCGTCGTACCGCTCTAGCCGGAACTCTCGCTTCACCTCCTCGAGGGTGGCGAGGTCACCCAGCGGGTCCAGAGTGAACAAGTTCTCCTCCGAGAAGCCTCTGACCCCGACGGAGTCGCCGTACCGAGCCTGAACCGCCGCCAGCCTGTCCCAGTTCTGATCGATGTGGAAGAGCTCTCGGTCGAGGTTCAGTTCGTCAATGCAGAGCCTAGTCCACCGGCTGGTCCGACTCAGTATCGCACCGGTGACGTCTATGAACTTGGCCTCCGTGGAGCGAACCGAGGAGACCACATAGTACCTGTTGGTCCAGGCGTAGGCCTGCAGAGGGAAGCCCCCATCGTAAGCCGATAGCCAGCAGACCATCTCGGCGCCCTTCTCGGCTAGGCGAGCCCACTCGTCAGGCCATCCGATGTCGAAGCAGACCATGGCGCCCACTCGGCCGAAGTCAAGGTCGAACACGGGGAGGTCCGTGCCAGGGGCCACTCCGCTCCTGATCTCTCCCTCGGTGGGGTGGATCTTGCGGTAGGTGCCGGTCACGTCGCCGGAGCGGCCAAACAGGACGGCGCAGTTGAACCGGACGTCATCCTCCCACGCGTGCATGCCGGCCATGACGTACATGGAGTGGCGCCGCGCGATCTCGCTGAGTTGCTCCCGCATGACCAGCAGCGCCTCCTGCTCCGGTTGCGCGTCATCGGAGCGGCTGTACAGCGCTTCCGGAAGCAGAACGAGATCACACCCACTCTGCCCGGCCGCTTCAGCCAGCTCAAGAGCGCGGCGCCATCCCTCGGCCTTGTCGCCGTAGTAGCCGAGCGCGGTCGTGCCGATTCGTGCCGTCCGTCCCATTTCGCGTTCCTCCACAGATGAGCATAGACCGAGAGCATCGAGGCGTGAGAGCCGGAGGTGAGATCATCAGCGTCCGGCAAGCCCGGAGAAGACCATCCCTTGCAGGAAGTAGCGCTGAAGGGCGAAGAACGCGACGAGGACCGGGAGAATCATGAGCACGGAGCCGGCCATCAGTAGCGTCCACGAGGTAGAGTAGTAGCCCTGGAAGCTCCGGAGCCCCAACGCCAGGGTGAAGTTCCGCTGGGAGTTCAGGAAGATGAGCGGACCGAGGAAATCATCCCAACTCGCTCGGAACGCGAATATACCGATCGTCGCTATGACGGACTTGGAGTTGGGCAGGATAACCGACCACCAGATCCGCCAGTTGCCCGCTCCGTCGATGCGGGCTGCCTCGTCATAGTCCATCGGCAGAGTACGCATGAACTGCCTGCTGAGGAACACGTAGAACGACGGCCCCAACCAAGCTCCCACCGTGAGAGGCAGGAACGTATCGATCCAGCCGAGAATGCGGAAGAGCGCATAGGCCGGGATCATGGTGACGAAGAACGGCAGCATCATCGTCGAAAGGCAGATCAGGAAGAGAGGCTCTCTGCCCGGGAAGCGCAGGCGCGCGAAGGCGAACCCCACCATCGTCGCGCTCATTATCGAACCAAGCACACGCAGGGCCGATATGATCACCGAGTTGCGCGTGTAGAGAGCAAAGGGCGCAACCTCCCAGATCCGCCGGTAGTTCTCGAAGGTGATGTGATCGGGAATCAGGTTGGGCGGCCAGTCCAGCGCCGCACCGGGCAGCTTGAGCGAGGTCGAGACCGTCCACAGGAAGGGCAGGAGCATCAACAGCCCGCCACCCAGCAGAATGGCATGCACCAGTATGCTGCCCCACTGCGGCTTCCTTCCGGCCCTTGAACGCGGGTGCTCGCCGGCGCCGTTCGGTTCGGCACTGCGTGCTACGGGAATCGCCGGGACACCTTCAGACATTCATTCCCTCCACGGTCTGACTACTAGGTCTCATAGTGCACCCACTTGCTCGATAACCAGAACTGCAGGACCGTGAAGGCGAGGATCACCACGAAGAGCGCCCAGGCCATGGCGCAGGAGTACCCCATCTTGAAGTACTGGAACGCGTTCCGGTACAGGAGCAGAACGTAGAAGAGGGTGGCATTCTGCGGACCCCCGTTGGTAGCGAGGAACGCACTGGTGAACACCTGGAATGAGCCGATTATGCCTGTGACCGTGATGAAGAAAATCACCGGAGTCAGCAGGGGCAGGGTGACTCGCCGCAGGAGTTGCCAGCGCCCAGCACCATCGATCCGCGCCGCCTCATATAGCTCCGTCGAAATCCCCTGCAGACCGGCCAGCATGACCGGCATGCTACCACCGACGAGCGAGAGGCTCATGATGATCAAGCTCGGCTTCGCCAGCCGGATATCGAGGAGCCAAAGCTGCCTCGGCAGCCCTAGCTTCTGCAACACGAAGTTCGCTATACCGAACTCAGGCTGGAAGATGAGCATCCAGAGAAGAGCATTCGCGACCGCCGGCGTGATCGACGGGAGATAGTACAGGGTCCTGTACCATCTGATGCCCCTGACCTTCATATTCAGCGCCAAGCTCATGGCGAGGGTGGCCAACACCTGCAGAGGTATTAGGATGAAGGTGTAGTACACGGTGTTGAAGACGGCCATCCCCATGAGCCTGTCAGCAACCATATCCTGGTAGTTGCTCAGACCGACCCAGACGGGACTAGAGAACATGTCCCACTTGGTGAACGAGAGCCCCAGCGAGGCGACGAATGGGCCCGCCTCCAGAAGCACAAACCCTACCACCCAGGGAAGGAGCATCACGTAGGCATCAAGCCCTTCCCTGGCCCGCACACTAAGGTTGAGCGTCCGGCGGCCTCCCGAGACACTCAAGGCTTCAGCCACAGTCGCGCACTCCCGTTGTCCGTTCCGCCAATCTCACTCCCCTTCGAGGACAGACCTTCGCTCTCCCAGATGGCACTTCGATCCCCGCCCGCGAACGAAACCGGGCCCTGCCGGTGAGGACCTCCCTCATCGACAGGGCCCGCCGCACCGGTGGATCAGCGCTCCCGCTTCTCCACCATCTCGTTGACGATAGGCACAAACGTGTCCACCGCTTCCTTGGCCGACCGCTGGCATAGCCAGCAAGGATCGACCTCGTTGGTGATGGTCTGGTCCCACTCGCTCCAACCGGGCACGTACCACCACTTGGAGAAGCCGTACTCGGAAACCGGATCGATGAACGCCTCCGAATAGTGCTCGGGCACGCCATCGGCCGGCTGACCGTACCTGGCCATCGAGATCCGGGCCGGCATCCAGGCGCCGTTCTGGCCCAGCATCTTCATGACGTTCTCGGTCATGAATTCCTTGATCACCGCCCAGGCCTCGTCGGGGTGCTTCGAGTCCTTGACGATGGGGAAGCCCTGGCCACTGGAGCTGGCCACGGCCATCTTGCCCTTCGGGTACGTGGTGACATCCCAGTCCGTGCCAATCTTGACGCCCTCAAGCTTGAGGGCTGAGGTCATTCCGACCCAAGCGAACTGCATGGCGAAGTAGCCCAGGCCGAACGGGAAGATGCCGCCCGCGAGACCTTCGACTCCAGCCGCTTGCTCCGTCGTCGGCGCCACGTGATGGACGCACCGCAGGTCTATGAGGTACTGCAAAGCTTCCACAATCTCGGGGCTGTCCATCTGGCAAACGGTGATGTCCTTGTCGAACCAAGCCTCGTTGCCGGACAGACTGGTCACCAGGTTGTGCATGCGGTGCAGACTGGTATCGAACTGGAAGCCCCACTGCTTGGTGGTGGTCGGGTCGAACCCAGGATCAGTGGCCGGTCGGCCCGCCTCGTCCACGGTAAGCGCCAGCGCGGTCTCGACCAGCTGGTCCCAGGTCCAGTCGGGATTGGGATAGTCCAGGCCCGCCGCGTCGAAGATGGCCGTATTGTAGTAGAGACCGTCTGATCCCTGGTCGATGGGCATGCCATAGAGCTTGCCGTCCCAGGTGTTGTCCACGATCCGGGAAGGCATGATGTCCTCCATTGGGCAAGGAGGATCAGCGGCAATCCTGTCGTCTAGCGGTAGGAGCGCCCCCCGCTTGGCTACATCGGTGAGAACCGTGTTGCCGAGCGAAGTGAGGTCAGGGGGCGTACCGCCGGCCACGAGCGTCAGGAGCTTGGTGGACATCTCGCCGTACGGGGTAGGGATGTGGTTGATCTTCACGCCAAGGGTCTCTTCGATGTGCGCGAAGATGGGCACGAAGGCGGTCTCCCAAAGCTCAGGGCTCTGGAAGAAGTGCTGGAAGGTCAGCTCCACGACCTCGCCCGCCGGAGCGGCGCCTGCCCCCTCTGCCACGGCCTCAGCGGTAGGCGCGGGCTCCTGCTCGCCCGCCGGGGCCGGAGTTGCCGCGCATGCGGCGAGCACCGCCGCACCCGCCATCGCTCCCATTCCACCCAGCAACCCGCGTCTGGTTATCCGGTGCTTCATACCGTCCTCCTCACTGTGGCTGGAATCCCCGGCGGCCGAAACACTCCGGTCGCCCGTCTGTGGTAGACACCTGTATAATCGTAGCCAGAAGCTTCCCGCCTTTGTCACCTCTTGGTGACATCGCGGTGACAGATTGGTGACAGCATGCCCGATTCCGAGCCCGCCGCCGAGCTAGATGAGTTCGTCAGCACCCTGCGTGACGCCCTGACCCACTACTACGATCAGGCGCACCTGGTGCGGCATCCCATCCTGCCCCTGCTCCATCTCGGTTCCGGCGACCCGGAACTGGCGGTGCAGGAGTTGCGGCGTCGCCTCGCCGCCGCCATCCAGCGCTTGCGCCCGCGACCGGACACTCCCCTCTCCGACCCGGCCTGGAGACCGTACGCCGTCGTCCACCAACGCTTCATCCTGGGGAAGGACCTGGACGAGGTGGAGGCCGAGCTGGTACTGGGACGGCGACAGCTTCTGCGCGAGCAACGCCGGGCCCTGGAAGCCATCGCCATATCTCTACGGCCGCCGGATGCCCTGGCCGGCCAGGGTGAGGGCCAAGGCAGCCCCCTGCGCGAAGAGATAGACCGTGTCCGGGATGACCAGAGCGGCGTCAACGTGTCCGAGTTGCTCGTCGGCACCCTGGCTCCCATCCAAGCCCTGGCCGAGACCTGCTCCGTCCAACTGGACCGCGACTGCCCTCCCGAGCCTATCTACGCCGTCAGCAACCCGGTCCTGCTGCGCCAGCTGATGCTGGCGGCATTGTCGTTCGTCGTCCGCTGGTCCGCCGGCGGCCGGGTGGGAGTTGGCCTATCGGTGGCCGGCCACCACCCCCTCCTGACCATCGCGGCCTGCCTACCGCGCCCACCCGATCCGGCCGCTCGCGCAACCACGCCGCCCGAGGCCGTGACTGCCCTCGCCGATGCCCAGCAGGTGGCCATCGGCCTGGAGCAGAGCGAGTCCGGCTTCACGCTCAGCCTGACTCTGCGGTCGCTCCACGAGGAGAAGGTCATCGCCCTAGTGGAGGACAACCCGGACACGGTCCGCCTATTCTCTCGGCTACTGACCGGGCGCAGCTACCGCCTGGTCGGCCTCACTGAGAGCAGCACCGCTCTCGCCGAGATCGCCGAACTAATGCCCGACGTCGTGATACTCGACCTCATGATGAGTAGCATGGACGGTTGGGAGATCCTACAGCGGCTGAAGGCCGACCCTCGACTCAGGCGTGTTCCGGTGGTCATCTGCTCCGTACTCGACGAGCCCGAACTGGCCGCCTCTCTCGGGGCCGCCGGCTACCTGCGCAAGCCGGTCCGATCTACGCAGTTGCTGGACTGCTTGAACTCAGTGCTGGCGAACTGACGTAGCGGGCCGGCAGAGCCTGCGCCAGCGCTTCCAACAGCCGCACCATCTCCCCCGCCTCCAGCCCTCCCGTACGAAGGATGGTCATCTCCGCCTGCCCGGGCACTGCCACCTCCTCGGCCGGCCCGCGCGCCGTGATCACCGCCACCGGCGGCATGGGACCGACCCCTCGCGCTCGCATACGGCGCAGGAACTCGACTCCTCCCATCCCCGGCATGAGCAGGTCCAACAGGACCGCGCTGGGGCGAAGATCGTTGAGCACCGCCAGGGCCTGCTCACCCGAAGTGACACCCACCACCTCCGCCTGCGGCCACTCCTGGGCCACGATCCGACCCAACAGCGCCAGCATGTCTGCCTCGTCGTCGACCAGCAGCAGTCGGCTCGGATCGCCGCAGAGCCGCCGCACCGCCCCCACTACCTGCTGGGACGTCACCGGCTTGATGAGGAACTCCTCCACGCCCAGGCTGGCTCCGGCCCGGCGCTCTGTGGGGAATGAGGCCACCAGGGCGGGCAGAATCCCCGGGCTGGCGGCAGCCGCAACCTCCCGCGCCTGCGCCAGCGCCTCGCCCACCTCCGCGCCGGTGTCCACTCCCACGAACAGAAGCTGCGGGTGCTGCTCCTGCACTGCTACCACCGCGCTCTCCACCGTCTCCGACGTGAATACCTCCAGGTGCTCGGCGTGCCGCTCCAGTACCCTCCCAACGAGGTCATCGCCGCATAACGCCACTACCTTGGCTCTCTCCTGCGGGCGACGTGGCCGCTGCGGCAGGTCAGGCAGGTGCTGACCAAGATGCGCTCGCATCGCCGCGCGGCCCGGCAGCGGCAGCGAGAAGTGGAAGGCGCTGCCCTCGCCCAGTACGCTCTCTACCCATATGCGGCCTCCGTGGAGCCGGACAAACTGGCGGCAGATGGCGAGCCCCAGACCGACGCCTTGATGGGGCCGGCGCAGCGACGTATCCACCTGCTCGAACTCCTCGAAGATCAGCTCGAGCCGATCGACCGGGATGCCCTGGCCCGTGTCGCGCACGGTAACCGTTACCTGCACATCGTCATACTCAGCCAACACCTCGATGTAGCCGCTACGAGTGGCGCGGACGGCGTTGTTGATCAGGTTGAGCAGCACCTGCCGTATCCGCGTGCGGTCGAGGTCGAGCGGACCGATGCTCGGTGGCAGCGAAACTCGTAGGTCCAGACCGCTATCTCGTAGGAGCCCACTAGCCGTCGCCACCGTGTCCCGGATGAGCTGGGCCAGGTCGGTGGGCTCGGGCGTGATGGGAAGCCGGGCCGCCTCGATCTGCGCCAGGTCGAGCACGTCGTCGATCATGTGAAGGAGATGCTCCGCATTGCGCCAGATGGTGAGCAGGTCCTCGCGCAAGGCCGGCGGCCACTCGAAATCGCCGTAGGTCTCGGGCGAGAAGCAGGTCAGTTCGGCGAATCCCACGATTATGTTAATGGGCGTACGCAGCTCGTGACTGATGTTGGAGACGAACCGTGCCTTCACCCGGCGAGACTCCTCCGCCTCCAACCTGGCTTCTTCCAGTTCGCGGCTAGTGCGGGAGAGGGCGGCGTGGGCGTGCTGGAGCGAGTCCAGCGTGCGGCGCAACTGCTCCCGGCGCCGGCTGACCTCGTCGGCCGTGCGCCAGGCCCGGCTCTGGCTGTCCAGCGCCCAGCGGAGAACGGTGTAGAGGTTGGTGGATGCGAGCCAGTTCACCGCCAGCGCGGCCCAGAGCAGCCCCAGCGGCGCGAGGATCTCCGGTGCGATGGAGCCGCTGCCCATGCTGGACGCAAGAGTGGCAACCGTCAGGCCGGCTGCCGTCGCCACCCCCGCGGCGGTGCCCGCGATCACCAGGCCCACTGTCACCACCAGCGACTGGTAGTAGACCCAAGCCACGGCGCCGGTGGACCGGAAGCCGACGGCCAGTGCCGCACCCGTGCCGGCCAGGAGCAGCCAGTTCCGCCAGGCTTCGGGAAGACCGCTGGAGAGCAGGACCAGGCCCGCGGTGGCCAGGAGGATCACCGGCGGAACCAGCGGCAGCGGCCGGGGAGGGGCAACCTGCATGGTCGCCTCCGCTACCACCCATAGCCAACCTAGAACCAAGAGAGCCAGGCACAAGCCCGTGCGGATGGGGCGGCGTAGCTCCTGCAGCTCGTCCGCTCCTGAGAGTGATTCCCGTTCCCGATCCACAACCAGCGCCATGGCCTCTCCCCTAGCCGCGTGCAAGTGTAGCCTGTCGCCGATTCTACCAGCGGCCGTCCGGTACCGGTACCGTTTGCCACCGTCGTCGATAGCGTCTACCGTATCCCCCGTCACACCTCTACCGGCGCCTCTGCGCTCGGGCGCAGACCGTCGGGACGGTCATGGGCAGCCGGGCGGTCGGGTGTACGCCTCTTTGGAGGTCTTGCGAGCGCCATGATCAGCAGCCGCAAATCCGTCTCGACCAACACCGTGCTCGCGCTGGCTCTCTTGGTGGCCGTGTTCATCCTGGCCCTCACTGGCGGCGACAGCGGCAACAGCAGCGTGGAGACGCTCACTGCTCGTGTCGTGGCCGTGATCGAGGAAGGCACGCGCGACCCGGGTGACGGCACCAGCGCCGCCTACCAGCGGCTTCTCGTCCGCGTCGAGAGCGGATCGCTACAGGGTCAGGAGCTCACCGTGGAAGAGGGAGTGCTCGCCTCCACCAGCGAGGCGCGCTTCTTCCGCGCCGGCGATCGAGTGTACCTGGAGCGAGTGGCCGGCCCGGAAGGCGATCACCTCTACATCTCCGACTACGTCCGCACGCCCGCTCTTGCCTGGATGTTGGTGCTCTTCATCGTCCTCGTGGTCGTAGTAGGCTGGAGCCAGGGCATCCGCTCCCTGGCGGGCACTGCCTTCAGCGTGCTGGTGATCTTCGGCTTCGTGGTGCCGCGCATGATCGCCGGCGACGATCCCATCGTTGTCAGTCTGCTTGGGGCCCTCGTCCTGCTCACCGTGTCCACCTATCTGGTCTTTGGCTGGAACATGAAGGCCCACGCCGCCGTGGCCGGCATGACGGTCAGCCTGGTTATCACCGCTATCTTGGCCTCCACCTTCGTGGGCTGGACGCGCCTGAGTGGGCACGGCTCCGAGGAAACCAGCTACCTGCTCATGGAAATGGGGCCGGGCGTGAACCTGCGGGGCATCATCCTCGGCGGTATCATCATCGGCACGCTCGGTGTGCTGGACGACATCTGCGTCGGCCAGTCCTCCTCCGTCTTCGAGCTCTACCGCGCCAACCCCAACCTCACCACCTGGGAGCTGATGCGGCGCGGGCTCAACATCGGCCGCGATCACATGTCCGCCTCGGTAAACACCTTGGTGCTGGCCTATGTGGGGGCGTCGCTGCCGCTCTTCATCACCTTCAGCCTCTACCAAGAGCCGCTGTTGCGTCGCCTCAGCCGCGAGTCCATCGCCGAGGAAGTGGTGCGCACCCTGGTGGGCAGCATCGGGCTGATTCTGTCCGTCCCCATCACCAGCCTCATAGCCAGCTTGCTGGCCCCATACGAGCAGCGGCGCCACGAGGACGAACTGGACTACCTGCTCCAGCTGATCTCGGACGGCAAGCCACGCACTCTCGTCGAAGTGGCGCGCACGCTGCGCCAGTCGCCGGACGCGGTACGCGCCCTGCTCCAGGGCCTAGCCGCACAGGGAAAGGTGGAGGCGATGCGGGGGCCCTGTGAGGGCGTCCTCGAGTGCCGCGGCTGTCGCTACCGGCTCGCCTGCGCCGTGGGAGACGGAGACCGCATCTGGGTGCTGGTACCGGAACCTCTGGCGACCGCTGAGGTCGCCCCGGAGGCGGCGGGGCCCGCCGCCTAGCCCTCCCAGCCCAGGCCGATGCGGCCGCGATCCGGGTCCACCGTCAGGACCGACACCTGGATGACATCACCAACGCCCAGGTCGGTGCCGGGCGGCATCTGGCTCCGGTGTAGCAGCCCGTCCTGCTTGACGCCGATGTCCACGAAGGCGCCGAAGTCCACCACGTTCCGCACCGTCCCCGCCAGGCGCATTCCGGGGCGCAAGTCCTCCATAGACAGGACATCGCTCCGCAGCACCGGTGCGGGCAGGTCGGCGCGCGGGTCTCGACCGGGTCGCGCCAGCTGCTCCAGGATGTCGCTTAGCGTTGGTAGCCCGACGCCCAGCTCACTCGCCAGCGACGCGGGTGACGCCTCAGCGACCAGCCGCTCTAGGGCCTCCTGCCGCTCCGCCAAAGGTGCTTGCACCGTGACGCCGGCGCGAGCGAGTACCTTCTGCGCCACCTCGTAGCTCTCCGGGTGGATGCCGCCCGCGTCCAGCGGGTTCTTGCCGTCGCGAATACGAAGGAAGCCGGCCGCCTGCTGGTAGGCCTTGGGGCCCAGCCCGGCTACCTTCAGCAACTGACGCCGCTCCAGGAAGGCTCCCTGAGCGTCCCGATGGGCCACGATGGCCTGGGACAACTTAGGGCCGATCCCAGCCACGCGCTCCAGCAGGGCCGCTGAGGCCGTGTTGACGTCCACTCCGACCCGGTTGACCACCGTCTCCACTTCGGCGCTGAGCGCCTCCTCCAGGCGCTTCTGGTCCACATCGTGCTGGTACATGCCCACACCGATGGACTTGGGATCGATCTTGACCAGTTCGGCCAGTGGATCCTGCAGGCGACGAGCGATGGAGACGGCGCCGCGCAGCGTCACGTCCAGGTCGGGCATCTCCGCGCGCGCCTCGGGGCTGGCACTATAGACGCTGGCCCCCGCCTCACTGACCATAACGTACTTCACGCCCTCCACGGCACGGATGACCTCGGCCGCCAGTTGCTCCGTCTCCCGCGACGCGGTGCCGTTGCCGATCGCCAGCAGGCTCACCCCGTGCCGTCGGATCAGGCGGACCAGCGACGCCTGTGCCTCCTGGGCTCGCTTCTGGGGCGCGTGAGGGTAGATGGTGGCCGTCTCCAGCACCTTGCCGGTCGGGTCCACCACCGCAACCTTGCAGCCGGTGCGGAAGCCCGGGTCGATACCCAGCACCGTGTGGCCGCTGACGGGCGGCTGGGAGAGCAGCGAGCGCAGGTTGGCGGCAAACACTCCGATGGCATGCTCTTCCGCGTTCTCGGTGAGGGCGCGCCGCACGTCCCGTTCGATGGCAGGCAACAAGAGACGATGCACACCGTCTTCGATCGCATCCGCCAGCATCGTCGCCAGTGGAGAAGCTGAGTCGGGCCGGTAGCGCCGCTCCACTACCGCCCGCCAGTCACGCTCGGCCACCTCCAGGCTGACGCGCAAAACCTTCTCCGCTTCACCACGGTTCAGCGCCAGGACCTGGTACGGGCGTAGGCGATCGGCGCGGGCCTCGAACTCGTAGTAGGTTTCGTAGACACGCCTGGGATCCTCAGCGTCCGGTACTCGCGCCGAACCAATCATCCCCCAGCGAGAAGCCCGCTCGCGCACGGGACCGCGCACCTCCGGATCGTCGCTGACCGTCTCGGCGACGACGTCGCGCGCCCCCGCCCAGGCGTCCTCCACCGTGGGCACCCGGTCCGACACGTGCGGCCCAGCCCAGGCGGCCGGGTCGGTTCGCGTGCGGGGCTGCTCCAGGATGAGGTCCGCGAGCGGCTGGAGCCCTCGTTCCCGGGCAATCCCGGCGCGGGTGCGTCGCTTGGGGCGATAGGGCTGGTAGAGGTCCTCGACTGCGGCCAGCGTCTGGGCCTCCAGCAGTTGGCTTCGCAACTCCTCCGTCAGCTTGCCCTGCTCCTCGATCGTTGCCAGCACGGCCGCGCGACGGCCCTCCAGCGCCCGCAGTCGCTCCACCGTGGCCGCGACCTGCCGCAGCTGATCCTCGTCAAGGCCGCCCGTCACTTCCTTGCGATAGCGAGCGAGAAAGGGGACCGTCTGCCCCTCGTCCAGCAGAGCGATGGTCGCCTTGACGGAGGCGGGATGGAGCTGAAGGTTCTGGGCGATGGTCTGCTCTATGGGCACTGGGCATCCCCCTATTCTTGAGATAGCGCAATGGGCAGCGGTACTGACCGCCTTCCCCTGCACACGACGACAGGCTAGACTGATCGAACCGGGCGCTCGCTCCGCCCCTCAAGGGCGCACCCGAGGAGATGATGCGATGATGGCACGCGCCGGAGCGGTTATCGGCACTGTGGCCCTGGCCCTCATTCTGTCCGCCTGCGGCCTGCCGGGCCAATCGACGGCTGTGGTCACCGGTACCGTGGTGGTGGTGGCGGCGGACCAGCCCACCCTCACACCGACAGCGGCGATCACGCCCCTTTCCACCGGCACGCTCCGCCCGTCGCCCACCGCCACTGCCTCGGCGACGCCGACGGCAACGGCGCCACCGACGGCCACCGCTACGGTGACCCCCACTTCCGCACCTACCCCGCTGCCGACTCCAACCACCGACCCCCTCTGGATGCTCTCGGACACGGAGGGAACCGCGGAGACGGTCTCAGCTGTGGTGAGCGGGGTACCGGTGACGGTGCGGCTGTCCGCCGGGGCGAGCCTGGCGGCGCGCGAGTGGTTCGCCGTCACTAGCATCGGGCTCAATCGCGGCGCCTTTGCCGATGCCGCGCCGCGCCTGGCGGAGGCTGTGCTGCGGGCCCACTGGCACGCCTGGTCGGCCCAGGCCCCCGACCGCGCCGGCGTGACCTACGAGGACTTCAACGCTGCCCTCGCCCGCGGTGAGGAGCGCCGCTATCAGGTAAAGGCCGCCTCCTGCGATGAGGCCGGCGCCTGCCGCCTGGGCCCAGTAGACGTGGACCCCCTGCGTCCGCTGGTGCTGTTCTACACCGACGAACCCGGGCCCATGTACGTCGCTGAGGGCGCCAGCTTCCATCTCAGTCTCCAGAGCGACGGCAGTCTGCGGCTGGCGATCCAAGTCCCGCCACCGGTGCGCCGCTACTACGACCGCCACCTGGTTGAGGATCCGGCCGGGGCGCGGGCCTACTACACTTCCTACGTCTTCAGCCCCGCCGCCGCCCTGCACGTGCTCAGCCTCTCGCCCTCTTTCCAGCAGCACGGTGTGCGCGTGCCGGAGGGCGCCGCCGAGGGCACCCGCCTGTCGCTCTGCGCCGAGTTCGAGGATGTAGATGACCGGCTCAGCCCATGCCGGGAAGACGGATGCCGGTCGGTGGTGCAGGCGGAGGTGCGAGGGGACTAAGGCCGAGACGCTACCGGGGCGGCGGACCCGCCTGCTGGTGGGCAGCGCGCCGCGCGGTGAAGACGTAGATGCCCAGGGCAGCGACGGCCAGAACGGCGAGCGCCAGCAGTTTATACTGCCGCGCCGGAAGCAGCAGAGCCAGAACCCCGAACGCAGCAGAGAACACGTAGTAGCCGAACACCACCGAACGCTGAGAGAACCCCATGTCATGCAGGCGGAAGTGCAGGTGATGACGGTCGCCCATGTCCACCCGTCCGCCGCGGAGTCGTCGCCAGACGATCAACACCGCCACGTCAAGGATGGGAATCCCCATCACCAGCAGCACCGTCGCCACCTTGGCCCCGCCTATGATCGCCAGCGCTCCGAGGGCATAGCCGAGCACATAGGCCCCTCCGCCCATGAAGACGCGCGCCGGATGGAAGTTGAAGGGCAGGAAGCCCAGGCAGGCGCCGGCCAGGGCCAGCGGTAGAAGCGAGACGCTCTGCTGCGGCGGCTGCAGCCGGAAGCCGGAGTGCACGAACAGCACCAGGGCAGCGATGGCGGTGACACCGGCGGCTAATCCGTCCAGGCCGTCCAGCCAGTTCACCGTCTGCATCATTCCCATCATCCAGAACAGCGTGACGCCGATGGTCAGCCACCAGGGGAAACTGATGCGGGCGTCGGGACTGCCAGCCAGGGGGTTGTTGACGTACTCGATGAAGATCAGCCCCGCCATCCCCACGGCCGCCGCCAGAGCCTGCGCCAGGTACTGCGGCCCCGGCTTCAGTTCCCAGCGATCGTCGGCGAGCCCGAACAAGAAGACCACCGTGGTCCCCACGAGCAGGCCCAGTAGACGGCGCGGCTCGTTGGGGTCGAGCCGGGGAACGTCCAGAAACTGGCTGATGATCACCGCGCCGACGAAGCCGAAGTAGAGGGCGATCCCGCCCAAGCGGGACATCATTCGGCCGTGTTGTCGCCTGCCCCCGGGCCGATCAGCCAGGCCGAAGCGCAGCCCCCAGCGCGCGCACAGAGGCGAGAGCGCAAAGGAGATCCCGAACGCAACCAGGAAGGTGACCGCGTACGCAGGCCACATCAGAGTGGGATGATCCTAGCCGGTGCCGAAGAGACGGTGGCCGGCGTCTCCCAGCCCGGGAACGATGTACCCGACGTCGTTAAGCTGCCGGTCTACGGCTGCCACATGTACGTCAACGTCGGGGTGGGCATCGCGCAGGTGCATAACCCCCTCCGGTGAGGCGATCAGGCCGACGAACTTGATCCGTTTCGCGCCCCAGTCCTTGAGGATATCCACCGTCGCCACGGCGGAACCGCCGGTGGCCAGCATTGGGTCGAGCACGAAGCATACCTGCACCGAGGGCGCCACCGGTAGGTTGGAGTAGTACTGCACCGGCTGTAAGGTGTGTTCATCCCGGTAGAGGCCGATATGCCACACCTGCGCTGCCGGCATCATCTCCCAGATGCCGTCCACCATCCCTAGGCCGGCGCGGAGGATAGGCACCAGGCCGACCTCCTCGGCCAGCTCACGGCCCTGCACCTCCCCGAGGGGCGTGGTGACGCTGATGGGCTGCAGCCGCAGGTCACGCGTGGCCTCATAGCCGAGGAGCACGCTGATCTCCCTCGTTAGCTCGCGGAACTTCTTCGGTTCGGTGCGAATGTCCCTCAGAAGGGCCAGCTTATGCTGCACCAGAGGGTGATCGCTGACATACAGTGCACCCATGCCTGTCTCGCCTCGCCCCGAAAGGGTACGGGGCAGCCGCGTCCGGCTGCCCCTTGCGGATAGACAGGCACGGTTGCTACACCTCGCCCGCCATCCTGAGCAATCGCTCCCAACGCCGGTCCACATCTGCCTGCAATGCCTCAATGATGTACTGGTTCGCCGGCTGGAGCAAGTGGCCGAAGCGACCTTGCGACGCGAGGTAGTCGGATACTGGTACCTTGACCTTCGGCCGGTAGGTGACCCTGTAGACCCCGTCCTCCACTTCGTACAAGGGCCACAGGCAGGAGTCCACCCCGAGCCGCTGTATCTCGATGGTGTCGGCTGGGTCGTGGCGCCAGCCGCGGTTGCAGCTCGCCAGTACGTTGATGAAGGAGGGGCCGTCAATGGCTGTCGCCTTGCGCACCTTCTGCATCAGGTCGCGCCAGTTGTGGGGCGATGCCTGCGCCACGTACGGGATCCCGTGCGCCGCCATGATGGCGGTCAGGTCCTTGCGCGCTCCCTTCTTGCCCGCCTGCACCTTGCCCACCGGTGATGTGGTGGTGTTCGCCCCCACCGGCGTCGCACTGGAGCGCTGGATGCCCGTGTTCATGTAGGCGTTGTTGTCGTAGCAGACGTAGAGCAAGCGGTGCCCTCGCTCCATTGCCCCCGACAGCGACTGCAGGCCGATGTCGTAGGAACTGCCATCACCGCCGAAGACGACGATGCGCGTGTTATCGTCCTCGATCTTGCCCTGGCGGACCAGCGAGCGATAGGCCGCCTCCACGCCTGAAGCCGTCGCGGCGGCGTTCTCGAACGCGTTGTGGATGAAGGGCACATTCCAGGCCGTCTGCGGGAAGATGGTGGTGGCCACCTCAAGGCAGCCGGTCGCACACACCACCACCACCGGCTCATCGATGGCCATCAGCACCTGCTTCACCACCAGCGGAGCCGCACAACCCGGGCACATCCGGTGGCCGGAGGTGAGCCGGTCCGGCTTCTTGGCCAGTTCCCGGAGGGTCAGTCGGGTCGGAGTCTCAGTCTGTGTCACCATCTAGTACTCCTCAGCCTCTCACGCCCAGGTACCGCACCGGGTCTCCAACATCGCCGCTATCGGCGACGGCCAGCAGATCATGGTAGACGCCCTCGAGATCGGGCGGGCTGATGTCTCGCCCGCCCAGACCAAACACGTAGCCCACCATCGGGATCTGAGGCGCCCGCCCAAGAACGTGGAAAGCGGCAGCCGTCTCCAGGAACAGCGGCCCGGCTCCCATCATGCTGCCGAAGGAGGTGGAGCGGTCCATGACGGCGATCGCCTTGACGTGGGACAGGGCACGCACGATCTCGGCGGCCGGGAAGGGACGGAACACTCGCGGCTTCAGCAGACCGGCTCGGATGCCCTGGGCGCGCAGGTCATCAACGACTACCTTGGCCGTGCCCGCCGTTGACGACAGCACCACAACGGCCACCTCGGCATCATCCAGCCGGTAGGCCTGGAAAAGGCCGTAATCGCGCCCGAAGCGACAGTTGAAGTCGGCCGCGACTTCAAGCACTGCCTCGGTAGCATGGCTAAAGGCCTCCACCTGCTGGCGCTTGTGCTCGAAGTAGTAGTCGTAGAAGTCCAGCGCTCCGAAGGTCAGGGGCCTACTAGCGCCCAGCAACTGGAAGTTCGCCGCATAGGGGCCCACAAAGCCGCTGACCGCCGCATCGTCGAACACCTCTACTCGCTCCACCGAGTGGCTGGTGATGAAACCGTCCTGCATGACCATGACCGGTAGCGTCACATCGGCATGCTCGGCGATGCGCACAGCCTGGATCATGTTGTCGTAGGCTTCCTGCGGGTTCTCCGAGTAGATCTGGATCCAACCGTTGTCCCGGGTGCCCATGCTGTCGGCATGGTCGCAATGGATGTTGATTGGCCCCGAGAGAGCGCGGTTGGCCACCATCATCACCATCGGAAGGCGCATCGATGCCGCGATGTAGGTGATCTCCCACATCAGCGCCAGGCCTGCCGACGAGGTACAGGTCATCACGCGTGCGCCCGCCGCCCCCGCGCCGACGCACGCACTCATGGCGCTGTGCTCGCTCTCCACCGTCACGAACTCGGTGTCCACCTCGCCGTCGGCTACGAACTGGGAGAAGACCTGCACCGCCTCCGTCTGTGGCGTGATGGGATAGGCTGCCACCACATCCGGGTTGATCTGACGCATGGCCTCAGCGACTGCTTGGTTGCCGTCTAGCGCCCTGAAGTCGCTCATCCGCCCTCTCCTTCGGTTCCGGCCTCCGCCTCCGCAACCATGGCAATGGCATCGGCCGGGCAGATCTTGGCGCAGATGCCGCAGCCCTTGCAGTGGTACAGGTCGAACCCGCGCATCTTGTCCGCCTGCACCACAACGGCCATGTCTGGGCAGAACATCCAGCATTGCAGGCAGCTGGTGCACTTATCCTTGTCCACGATGGGACGGCGTGCCCGCCAAGCACCGGTCTCCAGGTCTCGAGCCGAGCCCGGGCTATCGATGATGCCGCCGATGGGGAGTTCCTTCCACCCCTTTGGTTCCGGCATGTAATCCTCCCTTACTGTGCCGGGCGCCGAACCGGCGCCTAGCCTTGCTGTACCTGGGCGTAAGCCCGCCGGACAGCCTCGACGTTAGCTTCTACGATCTCCGGTCGGAGCTTCTTGCCGAAGCTGCTGCGTACGTCGTCGATGATCTTGTCCAGCGGGAACAGCCCCGTCGCCCGAGCGAAGGCCCCCAACATGGGAGTGTTGGTGATCTCGCGGCCCAGGGTGTCCATGGCAATGGCGCTGGCGTCTACGGTGTAGACGCGAACGTCTCGCTCCTCCAGGCCGAGAACCCGCCGCATCTCCGGGGCCGTCTTGTCGGTGTTGACCAGCACAGCACCACCCTCGGCCAGGCCCTCAGTCACGTCCACCACCCCCAGGAGCGTTGGATCCAGCACCAACACCACGTTGGGGTGGTGCACCTGGCTGTGGATGTTGATGGGTGACAGGCTGAGCCTGGTGTAGGCGCGTATGGGTGCGCCCATACGCTCCGGGCCGTAGTCGGGAAACGCCTGAAAGTACTGGCCGGTTCCCAAAGCCGTCTCGCCAAGCAGCTTGGCGGCGGTTACCAGTCCCTGACCCGCCCGACCGTGCCAGCGGATCTCGGTGAGATCGCTCATCAGACGCCTCCTCCAGCGCACTCGGGCCGATGCATGGCCGGCGGACCGCCGGATGCACATTCTCGGCCCACAGGCGCCGCCTGCACGCTCATGACATTTTTCATGAGCGGAGAAACCCTGATGAGAGGCTGAAGTTGCGCCATGCCAGCCGTGGAGCGACCGTCGCTTGCCCGTGAGCCAGCGACTCCGGATGAATCCCTCAGGATCGTGCCGGTACTGGGGGCAGACTTCTTACCCAAGCACCATTGGGTAGACATGTCCGCTTGCATTGACAGGTCCCATTCCACGTACTACAGTAGGTGCGAGGGAAAACATCACACACGGTGTTCCTAACAAGCGCACTATTCTAGCTTCCGCATCCGATCGCCTCCGTGCCTGCAGGAGAGGGAACAGCGATGGCCCTGCTCGAAGTCAGCGATCTGCGGGTACACTACGCCACGTCGCGGGGACCCGTCCGTGCGGTTGATGGCGTCAGCTTCGCGCTCGATCCGGGCGAGCGGCTCGGCCTCATGGGCGAGTCCGGCTCGGGCAAGTCCACCGCTGCCCTCGCCCTGATGCGCCTCATCCGGCCGCCCGGCCACATCGACTCCGGCCGGGTCTACCTCGACGGCAAAGACCTCATGACCCTCTCGGAGCAGCGCCTCCGCGAGGCGCGCCTGGCCCAGATCGCCCTCATCAGCCAAGGGGCCATGAACTCACTCCACCCGGTCATGCGCATCGGCGACCAGGTGCACGATGGCGTCCGCCATCACGGGGTGCGCATGAGCCGCTCGGAGTGGCAGCACCGGCTCAATGGCCTCCTCGCCCGCGTCGGCCTCCGGCCCGAGGTGGCGAGCGCTTACCCCCACCACCTCAGCGGCGGCATGAAGCAGCGGGTGTGCATCGCCATCGCCATCAGCCTGGAACCCAAGGTCATCATCGCCGATGAGCCCACCAGCGCCCTGGACGTGGTGGTGCAGCGAACGGTGATGGAGACCCTTCGCCGGGTGCAGGAGGACATCGACGCCGCCGTCATCCTCATCGGCCACGACATGGGCCTGATGGCTCAGTTCGCCGACCGCGTGGCAGTGATGTACGCCGGCCGCCTGCTCGAAGAGGGCCCCGTGCGAGACCTTTTCCAGCGCCCCGGGCACCCCTACACCCAGCTGCTGGTCGCCAGCCTGCCCACGCTGAGCGGAAAGGCCCAGTTCCGCGGTGCTCCCGGGTTCCCTCCGTCACTGCTGGACCTGCCTCCCGGATGCGTCTTCCACCCGCGTTGCCCTCACGTCATGGACATCTGCCGCCGTGAGCTACCTCCAGCAGTGCCGATCTCGGAGCGCCACTGGGCTGCCTGTTTCCTGCTTCGCGCCCCGGAGGTGCGGCAATGAGCACCCTCCTCGAAGCCAGGGCCATCACCAAGGTCTTCGGCGGCGGCATCATGAGCCGCCGGCAAGTGGTGGCACTGGAGGACTTCTCGCTCATCGTGGACGATGAGGAGCCGACCATCACCGGGGTAGTCGGAGAAAGCGGTAGCGGCAAGACCACCATGGCCCGGCTGCTGCTCGGTCTCGAACCCGTCACCCGTGGCGCGGTGCTCTTCCGGGGACGGGATCTGGGCAGCCTTTCCCGGACGGAGAGGATGGAGTTCCGCCGCCAGGTGCAGATGATCTTCCAGGACCCCTTCGAGGTCTACAACTCCTTCTACAAGGTCGATCACGCGCTCGAGGTGCCCATCGCCAAGTTCCACTTGGCCGGCAGCCGAGAGGAAGCAAGAGACCGGATCGAGCGCGCCCTCAAGGCGGTTGGACTGCAGTCGGACGAGACCCTAGGGCGCTACCCCCACCAGCTCAGCGGGGGCCAGCGGCAGCGCATCATGGTGGCGCGCGCTCTGCTGCTGGAGCCGAAGCTCATCGTGGCCGACGAGCCGGTGTCCATGATCGACGCCTCCCTGCGTGCCACCGTGCTGGACGATCTGAGAAGGCTCAACGAGCAGTTCGGCATCTCTCTCATCTACATCACCCACGACCTCACCACCGCCTACCAGGTCAGCCACAACATTGTCGTGCTCTACCAGGGCTCGGTGGCGGAGGCAGGCGACGTCGAGATGGTGGTGGGGGATCCGCAGCACTCCTACACCCGCCTTCTCATTAGCTCCATTCCCCTGCCCGACCCGGACCAGCGCTGGGGCGGCGAGTTGCTGGAAGTCTCGCGACCCGAGGTAGCGGCCGGCAACCGCGGCTGTAAGTTCGCCCCCCGCTGCCCGCATATGATGCCGGTGTGCCTGGAGAAACCGCCCCCTCTGTACCTGTCCGGCGATCATCGCGTCGCCGCCTGTTACCTGCAGGACCAGTGGCCGACCATCACCCGCGAGGACATGGGCAGCATCTTCATCCGCAGGCCTCTGTCGTCGTCCGCCGCCGCACCCAAGAGCGCCGACCAATCCACGACGAGCGGGCTCTCGCCCACGCAGTGATGAGCAAGGAGGTGATGCCATAGCCTGAAGCCCTAGCGCCGGAATCGCGCTCGCCTTGCCCTTGGCAGACGAGCTTATCCGGGCGGAGCGATCGCCCGACGTGGCCGTTGACGTGACATGAGCAAGCAGAGGAGCTGGTGAAATGTTGCGTAACAGGGCAGCTATAGCGTTCGTGTTGGTACTCCTAGTAGTGGCGATGGCTCTCGGAGGTTGTGCCGCCGCCACACCACAGACGGTGGTGCAGGAGGTCACTGTACCCGTTGAGGTAACCAAGGTGGTCGAGGTCACCGTAGAGGTGACCACGGTAGTGGAGAAGGAAGTGGTGGTGACCCCCACTCCCGCCGCCCCCGCCGACGCCACCCGGCTGGAGACACTCAACATCGCCTTGAGCGGGCAGGTAGCCGACCCGACCAACCTCAACATCTATGCCCCCGGCGTCAGCCGCTCCGGCACCGGCATCCACCAGGTGATCTACGAGTACTTCTTCTACCAGAACCTGCAGACCGGCGAGTACATCCCCTGGCTGGCCGAGAGCTACGAGTACAGCGAAGACTTCACCCAACTCTCGGTCAAGCTGCGTGAAGGCGTCACCTGGAGCGACGGCGAGGCCTTCACCGCCGAAGACGTGGTCTTCACCTACGACACCCTGCTCGCCAACCCGGGCATGACCTGGGCCTCCGAAGTCACCAAGTGGGTCGAGTCCGTCGAAGCGGTGGACGACTACAACGTCACCTTCAACCTACTGGCCCCCAGTCCGCGCTTGCACCTGAACCGCGAGGCCTTCCCGGCCGTCGGCATCTGGGGCGGCATCACTATCCTCCCCAAGCACGTCTGGGAGAACGAGGATCCGCTTACGTTCAAGAGCACCGATCCCATCGGGACGGGCGCCTACCGCCTCGTCAATGCCACCACCACCTCATTCACCTTCGAGCGGCGAGACGACTGGTGGGGCACCACCGTTTGGGATGTGGTGCCGGCGCCGCGCACCATCAACTTCCAGTACGTCGGCCCCGAGACGACAGTGGCCCTCGCACTGGCCGCCAACGAAATCGACACCCCCTTCATCGGCATACTCTCGGTCGGTTCGCTCCAGGAGATCATGCGCCGCAACCCCAACGTCCATGCCTGGACCGACGAGCCGCCCTATGCTTGGCTGGACCCGTGCCCGCGGCCGCTGATGGTCAACAACGCCGTGGCGCCCTGGGACCAGAAGGAGGCCCGCTGGGCGCTCTCCTACATGATAGACCGCGAGGCCATCGTGGCCCTGGCCTACGAGGGCACCACCGTCCCGGCTTGGGGCATCTGGCCCAACTACGACGGCAACCAGCCCTACTTCGACGCCATCGCCGACCTGCTGGAGCAGTACCCCTCCGGGACCTATGACCCGGCCAAGGGTGAGGAGCTTCTGCAGTCCATCGGCTACACCAAGGGCGACGACGGCATGTGGGTCTCCGCCGAGGGCGAGCCCCTCCGGGTGCGCTACCTGGTGCAGGCCGACTCCACCGAAGAGATGAAGGTCTCCGCGGTGCTGGCCGACCAGCTCCAAACCCAGGGCATCGAGGTGGAACTGCAGCCGCTGGCCGGCGGTGTGATGTCCGACACCATCCTCCGGGGCGAGTACGACATCAAGCTACACTCCTTCTGCCCCGGCTACATCTACGAGAACCTGGAGCTCTTCAACTCCAAGTTCTACGTGCCGCTGGGTGAGGCAGCGCCTTGGTACGAGCGCAACTCCTTCCGCTACAACAACCCTGAGTTCAGCGCCATCGTGGACGAGATGGGCTCCACCTCTCCCGATGACACCGAGACGATCATCGCCCAGTTCCACGACGCCATGGCCATCTGGCTGGATGAGCTGCCGGTAGTGCCAATCGTCCAGGCTCCGGCCCTGGTACCCTTCAACACTACCTACTGGGAAGGCTGGCCGTCGGCCACCGACCCGTGGAACATGCCTGTGAGTTGGTGGGCCACGTTCGAGCTCGTGCTCACCGGCTACACCGCGCCGGAGACCGGAGAGTGGGTCGGTGGGATCCATCCCGCCGGCCAGTAGCGCCAGCCCCGTTAGGGTGCGGCGACACGGTGCGGCCGCACCCTGACCACGTGAGAGGTCCGGGAGGAGAGACTCTCCTCCCGGACCGGTAAGCGACTCGGCCAGAGCGACTGAGCCGGTCACCAGGGAGCAAAGCGGTGGGCTATCTGAGATATGTGCTGCAGCGCACGGTCATCCTGATAGCGACGGTGGCCATCTCCATCACTCTCGTCTTCTTCGTGCCCCGTCTGGTGCCGGGCAACCCCCTGGGGGCGGTCTTCCTCAAGCTCGCCGCCATGGGCGGAAGCGCCGGCGCGCCCGAGCTCATCGAAGAGTACAACCGCATCTTCGGGCTCGATCAGAGCCTGTGGCACCAGTACCTCAGCTTCATGCGGGAGCTGCTTCGCGGGAACCTGGGCTACTCCATCAGCAGCTTCCCCTCCCACGTTATCGATATCCTGCGGCCGGCCCTGCCCTGGACCATCGGACTCCTCACCGTCACCACGCTGGTCAGTTGGGTGCTCGGCTCCGTCATCGGAGCGGCCGTCGGCTGGCGCGGCGAGAAGTCGCGGGCGCTGCAGGCTTTGGTGCCGGTGGCTCTGGTGCTGTACACCATCCCCTACTACATCCTGGCCATCATCCTCATCTTCACTCTTGCCTTCCGCTGGCCGATCTTCCCTCTCTCCGGCGCCTACTCCGTGGGGCTGCGACCGGCCCTCACCTGGGAGTTCGCCGTGGACGTGCTGCGGCACGCGACGCTGCCCGCCCTTAGCATCATCCTGGTTTCCTTGGGCTGGTGGTTCCTCAGCATGCGCAGCCTCATTACCACCCTGAAGGGCGAGGACTACATCCTCTACGCCGAGGCCCGCGGCCTTCCCGAGAGTCGCATCCTCTGGCGCTACGCCTTCCGTAACGCCCTTCTCCCCCAGGCCACCGGCCTGGCCATCTCCCTCGGTCATATCGTCGGGGGCGCCCTTATCACCGAGGTCATCTTCGCCTTCCCGGGACTGGGCTGGCTCATCTACAACTCCATCACCAGCCTGGACTTCCCCGTCATCCAGGGCGCCGTGCTTCTGATCATAGTGTCGGTGGCCCTCGCCAACTTCGCCATCGACATCCTCTATCCCCTGGTTGACCCGCGCATCCGCTATGAGCACGCCCGCAGGGGGTAAGCCATGACCGCCGCAGTCCCGACTCGCCCGAGCGGCTTCCTCGCCGCATTGCTGCGCAACCGCAAGTTTGTGGCCGGGGCCGGCATCTTCCTGCTCATAGCGGTCGTGGCCCTCGTGGGCAGCCTCACCGTCGATCCTCGCCTTCGCGGAGCGGGGCGCTTCCCGCCGCGCCAGCCGCCCGGCACTGCCGCCATCCTGGGGACCGATACCCTGGGCCGGAGCATCGCCGTCCAGATGACGCAGGCCGTGCCGAACTCGCTCCAAGTCGGCCTCATCGCCGCCCTCATAGGCACACTCCTCGGCGCCGCCATCGGCTTCATCAGCGGCTACTTCAGCGGCATCGTAGACGCGTTGCTGCGCATCCTCATAGACGTGTTCCTGTCCGTGCCCTCGCTTCTCTTCCTCATCCTAATCGCCGCCCTGGTGCGCGGTGTCGGCGTGCGGACCATGGCCCTCATCATCGGCATCTTCGCCTGGCCCTCGCCCGCCCGGCAGGTGCGCGCCCAGATCCTCAGCCTCAAAGAGCGTCCCTTTGTCGAAGTCGCCCGTCTCTCCGGGATGAGCGGCATCGAGATCGTCTTCCGGGAGTTGGCTCCCCACATGTTGCAGTGGTTGGGCGCCAACTTCGTCAACGCCTTCATCGCCGCCATCCTCGCCGAGTCCGGCCTCTCCATCCTCGGCCTGGGCCCGCAGCGCGAGATGACCCTGGGCATGCTCATCTACTGGGCCCTCAACTACGGCGCCGTGCTGCAGAACCTCTGGTGGTGGTGGGGCACGCCGGTGGTCACCCTCATTCTGCTCTTCCTCTCCCTCTACCTCATCCACATCGGCCTCGACGAGGTCAGCAACCCCCGGCTGCAGGGGCGGTAGCCCGGGCGGTTGGCGGCCGTCCCGGCAGGCGCTAGAATGCCCCTACCGTTCGAGTCCGGTCCGCTCAGGCTCGCCTGAGAGCGGAGGGCAGGCGTCCTTCCGCAACGGCCGGCTCCAGCACCTGTTCTCGCTCGACGACCGCCTGCCGTGCAGGGCCCTGCCGGAAGCGCTCGCCGCTCCAGAAGCCGCCCAAGAACAGACCTCAGGCAAGGAGGCTCACTCAGATGCCCGACACGCCGATCATTGACATGCACCATCACCTCTCCAGCGACCCGGCCTACCCGGACAAGCTGGCCCGCGCCTGCGAGCGCCTGCACATCGAGAAGGTGTGCGTCATGGCCATCGAGCCGGACCTGTTCATGCCCGAGATCGCCGACAACGCCGCCGTCGAGGCCGGCTTCCACAAGCACCCAGACCTCATCGTCGGCTTCGGCCACATCCGCCTGGGCAAGGACGGGCCGGAGAAGGTGAGCGAACTCAAAGATCGCGGCTTCACCGGCCTCAAGTTCATCATCCCGCCCAAGGCCTATCACGACGAGTCCTTCTACCCCGTCTACGAGCGCGCCGAGGAACTGCACATGCCCGGCCTCTTCCACCTGGGCATCGTCGCCCGCCAGGCCTCCGGCCACCACGTTCGCGTGGACTGCAGCCTGATGCGGCCCGTCTTCCTCGACTCCATCGCCCGCTCCTACCCCGGCTGGACCATCATCGGGGCGCACCTGGGCAACCCCTGGTACGACGAGGCCACTATGGCCGCCCGCTGGAACCCCAACCTGTACTTCGATCTCTCCGGCTCCACCCTCAAGTACCGCAAGCCCGAGTACTTGGGCGAGCTGCTCTGGTGGGATAGCACCACCCGCTACGGCAGCCCGGACGGAAGCAGCGCCTGGGAGAAGATCGTCTTCGGCAGCGACGTGGACTACTACGAGATCAAGGACGTCCTGCACGACTATGAGAACGTGTTCAAGACCCTTCATCTCAGCGAAAAGGTGCGCCACGACATCCGCTACCGGAACGGCGCCCGCATACTGGGTCTGGAGGGGTAAATGAGGGTTGCCATCGTCTACCACTCCGAGACGGGCAACACCGAGCGCATGGCGCAGCTGGTGGCAGAGGGCTGCCGCTCCGTCTCGGACGCAGTGGAGGTGCGCCTCATGACCATCGAGGCGCCGGACGTGGAGTATCTGCGGGAGGCCCAGGCGATCATCTTCGGCAGCCCCACCTACGAGGCGTCCTGCTCCTGGCAGATGAAGCGCTACCTAGACACGGCCGGCTCCGAGCTGGTAGGCAAGCTGGCCGGCTTCTTCGTCTCCCAGAACTGGCCCGGTGGCGGGGGCGGCAGTGTGGCCGAGCTGATGATGATCGCTGCTGCGCTCGTGCGTGGGATGCTGGTCTACAGCGGCGGCATCGCCCAGGGTCACCCGTACCTGCACCTGGGCGCCGTCTCGGCTCGCGCGCCCGAGCAGGAGCTCTATCGCGACCGCTGCCTACACCTGGGCAAGGTCGTCACCGAGAAGGCGCTGGAGTTGTTCGGAGGGTAGACTCGCCGCGCCTCGTACCTGGGACGGGCTCGCATACGGGCCCGTCTCCGTTCCCCCGCGGCATCGCCTTTTCGGCACCGGCCACCTTCCCAGCGACACAGCCTCCCCGGACGAGCGCTTCACTTCCCGATCCTATTAGCTAACTCGTATGAGGTGATTGTAACACACGATATTTGCCAAGTCATCGCCAAGTTGCATAGACTGGCCCATCATCGAGCGGCGCAGCACGGCAACAGCCCGGGTGGCTGAAGTCCTTTCCTTGTTGCGTCTCGCAGCTGAAGGAGCGTCCAAGTGGATCAGACGAGTACCGTACAGGTGGACCGTAGTGCGCTGGAGGATTCGCGGCCGCTCTACACCATAGCCACCGCCGCCGAACTCCTGGAACTGCATCCGCGCACACTTCGCTTGTACGAGCAGGCGGGCCTAATCAAGCCGGCGCGGAAGAACAACCGCCGGTTCTACTCCAACTCTGACCTCGAATGGGTGCGCATCGTCCGTCACCTGATCCACGACGAGGGCCTCAATCAGCAGGGACTGCGTCGCATGCTTGCCATGGTGACCTACTCCTACGTGATGGAAGGCGAGACTCCCGAGGGCGAGATCTGCCGGGAGAGAGCCAGCCGCACCGTGCCCTGCTGGGATCATGCCAGCGCCGGGACTACCCTCTGCCATACCTGCCCCATCTACCTGATGGCCCGCACCGAGATCGTGTCCATGGACGGCAACGGCTCCAAGGGCGGCTAGCAGCCGCCGCCGATGGGTGGGTACAGCTCCACCAAGTCCCCATCGGCGACCACGTCCTCCAGCGACGACAAGGTCCCCTGGCGGCTGACGATGGAGACCTCGGCCGGATCGAGGCCGAAGGCGACAACTAGGTGAACGATGCGGGTGCCGTCCGGCACCCGCATCTCTCTTTCTGCTTCTCCGCACGTCCGGTGACGCAGCCCGTGGCCGAGACGTACGGTCACGCGCGCCGTCCCCTCGCTCATCCGCGCGCTCGGTCCAACTCGAGCACGTCGGCCACCCAGGCTACGTCCAGCTCCTCCAGGCAGGCCCGGGTCGGGCATCCTTCCGCATCCCAGCCCATCATAGCGTAGTAGTTGTCCAGGGCCTCCCGGAGAGCCGCAGGGTCGATCCCACCATCAGTGAGAGCGCCTTCCGCCCGCGGGCCCTGCGAGCGCAGGGGCAGGTAGTCATCCTTAGCGCCGAACCCCTCGCGCGCGTTGAAGGCGCGCGCCATGGAGAAGGCGCGCTCGGCCCCCTTCATGAGGTCAAAGTAGGACGTCTTCCAGCCGGTGACCGCCTCGACGATGTCCACCTGCTGTTGCGGCGTCCAGGGAACGAACATGCAGGTGACGAGGATGTTGTACAAGGTGTTCTGCATCGTCCCCCGGGCGGTGAGCCTGACCTTGTCCGGCCCCAGGCTCTCCAGCGGCACCGGCTCCACGATGCCGATGGCGCCTGCCCTCCGGATCGACTCTCCGGCGGTGGTGTAGCCGGTGTCATGCAGCGCGTGGCAGTGGTCGGCGCCGGTGGGAGACACGGCGTACGAGATGGCCAGCGCCCGCTTGTAGCGCGGCTCGTGCATGGGCAGGTCCTGGTTCTTCACGTGCACCGCGAAGTCCTCTGCCCCTCGGCCGATCCGCTTGGCGGCCAGCGCCGCTCCCTCGGCCAGCAGGCCGCCGATGCCCTCGCGCCGGGCGATCAACTCCATGGCCTGTACCATGGCGTCGCCATTGCCGAAGCGGAGCTCCAGCCCGCCGGTATCCTCAATGGTCAGTAGGCCGCGCTCGTAGGCTTCCATGGCGAAGGCCACCGCCGAGCCGGCCGCGATGGTGTCAATGGAGTAGGCGTTGCACAGCTCGTTGGCTTTGGATATGGCTGCCAGGTCGCTCACCCCACAGTTGGAGCCCACCGCGCCGATGGTCTCGTACTCGGGCCCGCCGTAGTCGGGGTCAACCTTGTAGGGGGCCTCGAGGGCCACCACCTTCTTGCACCGCACCGAACAAGCGTAGCAGGCTTCCATCCGGGCGCGGATGGTCTCGGCCAGTGTCTCGGCGGAGATGTCCTTGGCCTCCGGGAAGCGGGTCCCCTGCCAGTTGCGGATGGGCAGGTTGCCCGATACCTCGCCGCCGGCCAGATCCACGCCGGTGCCGTACTTGTGCATGTTGACGGCCAGTTCGCCTGCGGCCACGCCCCGAGCCATCGTGCGGGCCAACTCGCGTACCCGGTCCGGGTCGGCCACCGGGATGTCCTTGGTGCCCCGCACCGCTATGCACTTGACCCTCTTGGAGCCCATCACCGCGCCCAGCCCGCAGCGCCCGGCGGCGTCCTTGAGGTCGTTGATGATGCAGGCGTAGCGGACCAGGTTCTCCGCTCCCGGGCCGATGGCGGCCACGCGAGCGCGCGGCTCGCCCATCTCCTGCCGCACCTGCTCCAGCGTCTCCTTGGTGGTCCGCCCCCAGAGCGCGCCGGCATCTCGCAGCTCAACGACCTCGTCCACGATGGACAGGTAGACGGGGCGCTCCGACTGCCCCTCGAAGATGATGGCATCCCAGCCCGCTCGCTTGAGCTCGGATCCCCAGAAGCCGCCTACCTCCGACAGGCCTACCGCACCCGTTAGCGGCGACTTGGCGCCCACGGCGTTGCGGGCCGACCCGGAAATGGGCACGCCCGAGACAACGCCCGTGGCAAACACGAGGATGTTGTCCGGCCCCAGCGGGTCCGCACCCGCCGGCATCTCGCGCAACAGGGTGTCGAGGATGAAGCTCCAGCCGCCGAAGTAGCGGCGATAGTAGGTGTCGTCCCGCTCCTCCACCTTCACTGCGCCGGTGCTCAGGTTGACGCGTAGGAACTTGCCGCTGTAGCCGTAGGGCATCGTCTGACCTCCCTAGAGACCTCGCAGTGCCCGCACAACTGCCTCAGTGAACGCCCGTGTGGTACCGCTTCCGCCCAAGTCGGGGGTGATGATTTCCCTCGCCGCCGTGGTCTTCTCCAGCGCCTCTATCACCAGGCGGGCCCCTTCGGTCTCACCCAGGTGCTCCAACATCATGGCGCCGGCCCAGATGGACGCGACCGGGTTCGCCATCCCTTTCCCGGCGATGTCCGGGGCGGACCCGTGCACCGGCTCGAACATGGACGGGTAGCGCTTCTCCGGGTTCAGGTTCGCGCTCGCGGGCACACCCAGGCTCCCCTGCAGGGCGCCGCCCAGATCGGTGAGGATGTCGCCGAACAGGTTGCTGCCCACGACCACATCCAGCGTCTGCGGGTGGGTGATGAAGCGGGCAGCCAGCGCGTCCACGTGGTACTTGTCGGACTGGATGTCGGGGTAGTCGGCGGCGACCTTCTCGAAAACCTCGTCCCAGAACACCATGCTATGGTTGATCGCGTTGCTCTTGGTGGCGCTGGAGACCTTGCGCCGACCGTGGCGACGAGCGTACTCGAAGGTGTAGCGAATGATCCGCTCCGTGCCTGCCCGGGTGAAGATGGCTGTCTGCACGACCGCCTCCTCGGGATGCCCTTGATGCACGCGGCCTCCGGCCCCGCTGTACTCGCCCTCGGTGTTCTCGCGCACACAGACGAAGTTGACGTCGTCCGGCCCCTTGTCGCGCAACGGCCCCGGGATCCCTGGCAGCAGCCGGACCGGCCGCAGGTTCACGTACTGGTCGAAGTGCTGCCGTATGGGCAGCAGCAGACCCCAAAGCGACAGGTGGTCCGGCACTCCGGGATAGCCGATAGCGCCCAGGAAGATGGAGTCGAACTGACCCAGAGTGCTCAGGCCACTCTCCGGCATCATGCGCCCGGTGTCCAGGTAGTACTGGCAGCCCCAGTCAAACCGCTGCCATCTCAGCTCGAAGGCGCCGGTAACGTCGGCGGCCACGTCCAGCACGTCCATGGCGGCCGGGATCACCTCGCGGCCGATTCCGTCTCCGGCGATCACGGCGATCTCGTACTTAGCCAACAGCCACCACCTCCTGCAGGTGTGGGGCGATCATCTCATCGTAGTTGCGTTGCAGTCGCTGCGCGGTGACGGCAGCGCCTTCCTTGTCCCGGCCCGACTCATAGAGGAAGGGCCCGGTGTAGCCCGCTCGAACCAGGGCGGCGACCGCCGACGGCCAGTCGATTATCCCCTGGCCGGGAAGCCAGTGCCGTTCATCCACGCCGTCGTTGTCCGACACGTGTATGGTGATGATTCGCCCGGCGAGGCCCAGCACGTTGGTGACCAAGTCCTGGCCCAAGTTGGCGTGGTTGAGGTCCAGGCACACGCCCACCACCTCCCGGTCCATCCCGGAGAGAAGGTACTCCAACTCGGAGACGCTATTGCCGGGACAGCTGCGGGGAAGGAACTCGAGCGCAAGCTTGCGCCCGAGGATCTGGCAGCGATCTGCCAGTGCGTGCAGGCTATCCTGAGCCGCCGCCAAGTGCTGCGCCCGGGACCCCTCCGGCACCGGCTCCGCGCCGCCATGAACCACCAGCACCTTCGCTCCCAGCGACGCGCCCAGGTCGACGGCGCGTAGAGAGGCCCCCAGCGCCCGGGACCGCGTCTCGGCATCGGGCGAGGACAGGTCCCATCCGGAACCGAAGGGCACGTGGTAGGACCAACAGCGCAGGCCGGCGGCGTCCAGCAGCGTGGTCCAGTGGCCCGGCTTCACCTGCTCGTCGGCAGGCAGGGAGATCTCACATCGTTTGGCCCCGGCTTCGGCCAGGGCCACGAGTTCCTCTTCGCGCGCATCGGCGGCGAAGCACGCGGTGGAGCAAGCTAAGTCCAGTCCTTCCACAGCCAACAGTGCGCTCCTTAGCCGTCCCGGCTTCACAGGCGCTGCGCCAGTCGCAGCAGCCGGGGCACAAAGATGAGTAGTCCCACGATGACCGAGGAAGCGGCCGCCACCAGAGCGGCGCCCGCGGCTGCATCCTTGGCCACCCGCGCCAGTTCGTGATAGTCGGGCGAGATCAGGTCAACGGCGGCCTCGACCGCTGTGTTGAGCAGCTCCGACACCAGTACGCCGGAGATGCAGAGCACCACCAGGGCCCAGTCCGTCGTCCCCAGCTGGAAGACGAACCCGGCCACGATCACGGCGACTCCGATGGCCGCCTGCAACCGGATGTTGCGCTGGCTCAGGAAGGTCCGGACCACCCCGTTACCGGCGCACCGGAAGCTGTTGATGATGCCGTGGTTGTTCGGCCTAGGCACCGAGCGCCTCGTCGGCCGCTGCTTCCTGGAGAGCGAACATCGCTCGCTCCTCGTCCTCATCGGCATGGTCGTAGCCGGCCAGATGCAGCGCCCCATGGGCCACCAGGACGGCCAACTCGCGCTCGAGGGGATGGCCCGCCTCTTGCGCCTGCGATCGCGCCCGCTCCACCGAGACGACGACATCCCCCAGGTAGCCGCCCATCTCTCCGGTCAGGTCCACATCATCGAACTCGAAGGAGAGCACGTCGGTAGGCCCCTCAGTCTCGCGGAACTGCCGGTTGAGGCGCGCCAACGCCTCATCATCCGTCAGCACCACCGTTACCCCCGCGCGCTCCACCTCCAGCCCCGCCCGGCGCAAAGCCGCTTCCGCCGCCCGGACCAGCAACTCCTCGATGCCGGCCACCGCTGCTCCCGGCTCCATCTGCACCTCAATCATTCCGCCGCCTCCTGCCCCGGTGCTACACCGCCGGGCGCCGGCTCCGCCTCGGTCTCCGCCCCGTTCCCCGGGCTCGGCGCAGGGGCCGCTGCCTCCGAACCGTCCACGGTAGTGCGGCGGTTGTCAGGACGCTGCTCCACCAGGCTGCCGTTGGGATACTGCACCCGGGGGTGGAAGACGCCCTGCAGCGCATTGACGAATGACACCTTGATGGCAGCAATGTCGTGCAATGTAAGGGGACACTCGTCCAGCTCCCCCTCTAGGATGCGGTCGTCCACGATGCGCTCCACCAACCGCGACAGCTCATCGGCGTTGGCCGGCCGGGCGGCGCGAGCGCTGGCCTCACAGGCGTCGGCGAGCATCAGAATCGCCGTCTCCTTCGTCTGCGGGCGCGGCCCCGGGTAGCGGAAACCCTTCTCATCCACCTGGTCCGCACCGTAGCGCTTGACCGCCTCATCGTAGAAGAAGTCCTGGCGCGTGCGACCATGGTGCTCGGCGATGAAGCGAGTCACTGCCCGCGGAAGGCGGTGCCGGTGGGCCAAGACGATGCCTTCGCTTACGTGGCCGATGATGATACTGGCGCTGGACTCCGGGCTCAGCCGGTTGTGCACGTTGCCTACCTCTTGCTGGTTCTCGGCGAAGAAGTGGGCCCGCGTCACCTTGCCGATGTCATGATAGTAGGCTCCCACCCGCGCCAGCATGGCGTTGGCCCCGATTCTCTCCGCCGCCTGCTCCACGAGGTTCGCCACCATGGCGCTGTGATGGTACGTACCGGGCGCCTGGAGCATCATCTCACGCATCAGCGGCTGATTGGGACGCGCCAGCTCCAGCAGCTGCAGCGAGGTCACCGCCCCGGTGAGGTTACTCACCAGCAGATAGCCTACGGTGACGATGCTCCCCACGAGAGCAGCGTTGACGACCGCGGCACCAAACAGGCTCGCCAGCCCCACAGCGTCGTAGTTGCCCTCCGGCAGGCGGAACAGAAGCACGACCGCCACGTTGGCTGCGAGCACGGCCACCCCGGCCCAGATGAAAGTGCGCAGCCGGCGCAGGCGTCCCAAGGCCAGTACGCCCGCCATCCCGCCCAGCAGCCCATAGCTGGCCAGCTCGGCCAGAGAGCCGTCCGCCAGGCCGAGGTAAAACCCGAATGGGAGAAGGCTCGTCAGCAGCGCCACTCCCGGGCTGACGAGCACCGAAACCAGCATGGGTAGGGCGGCGCCCGGGTAGAGGTAGGGCATGAGTACATGGCCGGGAACCATCAGCCGGGCGACAACACCCAGCATCAACGCCGCCGCGCCCAGGAGCCCCAGCCGCCGCCAGTCTCGACCGAGGCCCGGCTCCTGAGTGGCGATGTACCCGAAGACGAGGACCCCCACCACGAGCATCAGTCCCACCACCGAAAGGTCGGACCACCACTCGCGCAGTGGCTCCAGAAGACCGATGTGGCGCAGTGCTTCCAGCTGCAGCTCGGTCACACGCTCGCCGACGCGGACCACTGCCTGGCCCGCCTGGTAGGTGACGGACACCGGCTGCACTCCCTCGCGGGCCCGGCGCCGCGCCTCGGCGGTGCGTTCTTCGTTGGCCAGCGTGTTGGGCACCACTAGGTCGGACACAAGGTCGACCACCATGGCCGCTTGGTCATCGGGCAGGTCGAACAGGACGAGCGTGGGCACGCGCCGTCTCGCGTCGTCCAAGTCAACGTCGCGAATGACGCCCCGCATCGCCGACTCGAGGACCCGCACCACCTCGGGCTCCACTTGCGCCCACGCCTCGTCGCCCATGGCTAGAATGAGGGCCACCGTCTCCGGCGAAAGCGCTACCTCCTCCAGCCGCTCCAGGGCGTCGGCGCGCGCCTGCGCCGACAGTGTGGCGTCGGTGCGAATGGAATTGATCCGGTCCAGTGTCTGGTGGGCGAGGCTGACCTGCCGCCGCCCCACGGACGGGTCCGGGGCGTCGTAGACCACGTCCGACTCGGCCTCAGCTGCCGCGCGCGCCCTCTCCGTCAGCACATCGCTGACGTAGGTCACCGAGCGTGGGGCAGTCACGTCGCGCGGGCTGATGTCTCCCAAGCCCAGCGACAGGTCGCCGCCGGGCGCTGCCCGCAGCGCCAGGAGGCCGCCGAGCACCAGGGAAGCCAGCAGCACAGCGCCCAACAGGCGCATGCGCTCCGGCCGAGTCAGCTCCCGCTCCGGAAGCGTGTACGGATCACCAAGGAATGAGGTTGTCACTGCACCCTAACTGGACTCGCCCAGCAGGCGACGAACGATCTCGTTGACCAGCCGCCCGTCGGCGCGCCCCTTGACTTGGGGCATCAGCACCTTCATTACCAGTCCCACTCCCTTGAGGTCGCTCGCTCCGGCTGCGGCGATGGCAGCCCGTGCCAGAGCCTCGATCTCGCCGGCGCCCAGCGGCTGCGGTAGGTACTCGGCTATGACCGCGAGTTCGGCCTCCATCTGCCGGGCCAGGTCCTCTCGCCCGGCCGTGCGGAAGACCTCCAGCGGCTCCTGACGCTTCTTCGCTTCCCGCTGCAGGACCTCGATTGCCGCCTCGTCATCGAGCGGAGCACGTCGGGCCACTTCCTCGTTCTGAATGGCGGCCCGCAGCATACGCAGGGTGTCGCGACGCGCCTGATCCCCGGCACGCATGGCCGTCTTCAGGTCCGTCATCAGCTTTTCGGTCAGAGCCATGGTTCCTCCGGCAATGCGCAGCCGCTTGGGTAGGGATTCATTATAGGTTTCCGGCGAGGGTGGGTCAAAGCCCGCCAAAGAGGGTGCTTGTCAGGCGCGTCCCTCGCCCCTACCATGGCGCCGTCATCTGTGGGGAGGACCGGCAATGCTGGACATGGTGAAAGCAGAGATCCGACAGGACCTGGAGCAACTGACCGCTCTCGACGCGGTCTCCGGGCACGAGCAGGCGATGGTGCGGGCCATGCGAGACCGGCTTGGTCCGCTGAGCGACGAACTCAACGTAGACACATTCGGCAACGTTCGCGCTACTCTGAGCGGGACCGGCGACGGCTATCACCTCATGCTCGCCGCCCACTCGGACGAGATCGGCCTCATCGTCAAGAGCATCGAGCCGAACGGCTACCTGCGCTTCTCCACCGCCGGAGGCGTCCAGCCCGGCTTGCTCCCTGCGCGCATGGTCAGGGTGAACGGCGCCGTGCACGGCATCATCGGCGTTAAGAGCGGCCACCTGCTGCTGCCCGAGGAGCGCAACCGTCCGGTTGAGCCCGACCGCCTCTACATAGACATCGGGGCCGACTCATCGGCCGCCGTGGCCGAACTGGGAGTGCGCATCGGCGACCCAGTGGCCTTCGTGAGTCCGCTAACGGAACTGAATCACCCCGGCATCCTGGCAGGCAAGGCCATTGACGACCGCCTGGGCTGCGCCGTGCTCCTGGCCGTCATGCGCCAACTGCGCCGCGATCCCAGTCGCACTAAGGTCTCCTGCGTCATCACGACCCAGGAAGAGGTCGGGCTGCGTGGGGCGGCCGTGGCAGCCTACTCCGTCGACCCCGACTGTGCCGTCGCCATAGACACGTTCATGAGTGGCGACACACCCGACGTTGACTTCCACCGCGAGATGCCGGCCGCAATCGGCAAGGGGCCGGTGCTGTTGGTCGCCAGCGGCGGCGATGCCCACGGCAACTTCATCCACCCGGCTATGGAACGCCTCCTGGAGCAGGCGGCGGCCGATGCTAAGGTGCCCTACCAACGCGCCACCGTACTGGGCAAGGCGGCCACCGACGCTTCCACGATCCACCTCGCCCGGGGTGGCATCCCCACCGGCGGCGTCGGCCTGGCGCGGCGCTACTCGCACTCGCCTGTCTGTACTTGCCACCTGGAAGACGCCGCCAACGCCGTGATCTGGCTGCTGGCTCTCGTCCGCACTCTTGACGGGCGCCCGTCCCTCGCTTTCCTGCCCGACTAGCGGGCACCTAACCGGGAGGATTCCATGACACTCGACGACCTACTGCTGGCAGCGGACCAGGCCCTCGACGAGACGGTCGAATTACTGGCCGATCTGATCCGCGTCCCCAGCGTCAACGCCGGGCCGGACGGTCCCGGCCATGAGACTGACGTGTGCCAGGTTCTGGAGCGCAAGCTCGCCCGGGAGGGCATCTCCGCCCGAGTGCTTGAGTCTGCGCCCGACCGCGGCAACCTGATCGCCACTCTGACCGGCGGCAGCGGCCCCAAACTACTCCTGATGGGCCACACCGACGTCGTGCCGGTGGATGACGCGGACCAGTGGCGCTATCCCCCCTTCTCCGGCACCGTGGCCGAGGCCGCCATCCACGGACGCGGCGCCGCCGACTGCAAGGGCCTCATCGCCGCCAACGTCATGGCTGCCATCGTACTTAGGCGCCTGGGGCTGCCGCTTGCCGGCTCCCTCACCGTCGCCGCCGGAGCCGACGAGGAGACCGGAGGGCGCTACGGCTTCCGCTGGCTCGCCGACAATCACCCGGACCTGCTGGCAGCCGACTACGGCCTCAACGAGGGCGGTGGCAGTTGCTTCCTTCTGGGCGATCAGGTCGGGTACGTGATCAACACGGGCGAGAAGGGCCGCCTCGAGGCCACTGTCAGCGTCGAGGGGCGCGGAGGGCATGCCGCCGCTCCTTGGGCCGCGGACAACCCCCTCTCCCCGCTGGCGGTTGTGATAGAGCGCTTGCTGGCGTACCAGCCCGAGATGGATCTCTCCCACCCGGTGTTCGACGCCGCCCGCGAGGTGCTTCTCCAGGACCCGGTCGGCTTGCTTCAGGCGGACTATGCCTCCATGGACCAGGGCCTCAAGGGCCTTACGTCGGCCCTGCGCGGCGCCTCAGCGATGACCGTCACTCCGACCATGGCGCGGGCGGGCACCAAGAGCAATGCCATCCCTCCCGCGGCCCAGGTGGTGAGCGACGTGCGCACCCTACCCGGCCAGACCCAGGCCTACGTCGAACGCGTCTTCTCCGACACGCTGGCTGGGCTGCCCGCCCGAGCGACGGTGCAAACGACCGCCGAGCCGAGCGCGTCCCCCTACCCCACCCCCTTCAGCGCCTTGGTGGAAGAGGCAACCGCCGCCGCCACCGGCAAGAGCGACCTGCTCTGGCTGCCCGGAATCACCTCCGGCTTCACCGACTCGCGCTTCGTCCGCCCCCTGGGGGCCACCATCTACGGCTTCGCTCCCCAGGCGCCCGATCCGGAGTTGGGCGAGTCGCGTGGGGTGCATGGGCGCGATGAGTCACTGCCCATCGCCAACCTGCAGACGATGCTCCGGACGCTGCTGGCGCTGGCCTGGAAGACCATCGTCGCCCACCCCTGAGTCGGGCGGCCGCCGGCACAAACTAGAAGGGCGGGCCCACAGTGGGCCCGCCCTCGCCATGACTAGGGTGCCGCGCCTACTCGCGCATCCGCGCTCCTAACCGCTCCACCAGCCGGCGCGCGATGCGCGCGTGGGTCCGCCGCACCTCATCCTCGGCCGGAGTGCGATCCACGGCGCTGTAGACCAGGCGGAACGCCAGGCCCCGCTCCCCTTCGGGAATGGGGTCGCCCTGGTAGACGTCGAACAGGCGCACCGATGTCAGCAGTCCGCCTCCGGCGCGACGGATCTCCTCTTCAGCCGTAGCCGCCGGCACGTCTCGCGACAGCACAAGCGCTAGGTCCTGGATCACGGAGGGGAAGCGAGAGACCGGCGCCAGGTCGGTCCGCTCCACCCACGCGCTTACCAGCGGTTCGAGGTTCAGTTCCCACACCAGGGTGGCGCGATCGGGCAGGCCGTAGAACAATCGCACCGCCGGGTGCAACTCACCCAGGTAGCCGATCTCGGTCCCGTCCTCGAGCGAGACTGCCGCTGTCTTCCCCGGATGCATACCGTCCCGCTGGGTGGCCGAGAAGCGCAGGGTGATCCCCATGCGCTGGGCCACTTCCTCCAGGGCGCCCTTGCAGTCGAAGAAGTCCAGCGCCCGCGTACCGTCTATCGTCCAGTGCGGATCTCCCGCTGCGCCTATGAAGACAGCAGCGACACGGCTCGGCTCGTCGGGAAGGTCCTCCCCCGCCACCGGCTCGAACACGCGGCCGATCTCGAAGAGGCGGATGGCTTCGGCGAATCGGGCGTTGTCTCGCGCCGCACCCAGCAACCCGGGGAGCACCAGCCGCCTCATCCACTGCCGGTCGGCGGCCAGCGGGTTCTGCAGGCGAACGTAGTCGGACTCGCTGACAGCTCCGTCCGGGTGCAGCGGGCCTTCCTGCCGCCAATCCACCACGGAGTAGGTGATCACCTCCTGCAGCCCGGCCGCCACGAGAAGGTTCTGCAACACCTCCTCGCCGCGCAGGGCGCGGTCATCATGCTCGGGAGGCAGCTCGTCGCGCATCCGCGTCGTCGGCAGGCGCTCGTAGCCGTAGGCGCGGGCGATCTCCTCGTACAGGTCCTCGCGAATGCCTACATCGAGCCGGTGATCGGGCGCCGTGATCTGCCAGGATCGCCGGCCACGGTCCACCTTGAACTGAAGCGAGGCCAGGAGACCGGCGATGGTGTCGTCGTCTACGTCCAGCCCCAGCACCTGGCGGGCGCGGTCCGTGTCCAGGTCCACCACCACCTCCGGCTGCGGCACCGGATAGGCATCCACGATGCCGGCCTGAATCGTGCCGCCGGCGAGCGACCGCATCAGCTCCGCCGCCCGCGTCGCCGCCTGGTCGGTGAGGGCCGGGGGCACGCCGCGACCGAAGCGCGTCGCCGCCTCCGACGTCAACCGCAGCTTGCGGGAGGAGGTGCGGTTGCCGATCATGTCGAACGCCGCCGCCTCCAGTAGGACGTCTTGCGTCTCCGGGCCGATCTCAGACTCCAGGCCGCCCATCACGCCCGCCACCGCCACCGGTCCGCCGCCGTCGGTGATGAGCAGGATGTCCGGGTCTAGCTGGCGCGCCTGCCCATCCAGCGTGGTCATCGTCTCGCCCGGGCCAGCGCGCCGAACTCGGATGATCGGCTTGTCCGCGGGCGCCATCTTGCCCGTCGGTCCCCGCAGCCGGTTGTAGTCGAAGGCGTGCAGCGGCTGACCCCACTCCAGCATGACGTAGTTGGTTATGTCCACGATGTTGCTGATGGGACGTACGCCGCACAGCTGTAGCCGGCGCTGCATCCAGAAGGGCGACGGGCCCAGCTTGATGCCCCGGATCACGGTGGCGGCGTAGCGGGGGCAAAGGTCCGGGTCGTCGATCACCACGTCGATCTGATCCGCCGCTGCCGGCCCCTCCACCACCATCTCCGGCCGCTTCAGCTTAAGGGGAGCGCCGGTCAGCGCCGCCACCTCGCGGGCGATCCCGATGATGGACAGGCAGCGCGCCAGATTGGGCGTCAGGTCAATGTCAAGCACCGTGTCGCCCAAGTAGTCGGTCAAAGGCATGCCGAGCGGGGCGTCGTCCGGCAGAATGAGGATGCCCTCGTGCTCCTCGGAGAGATCTAGTTCCTTCTCCGAACACACCATTCCCTCGGACGCCACGCCGCGAATGCGGCCGGGCTTCAGGGTGATCCAGCGCCTCTCCTCGGAGTGGCCGTCTATCAGGCGCGCGCCCGTCAGGGCCAGCACTACCTTGGCGCCTGCCTCGCCCACCTTGATGTTGGGAGCGCCGGTGACCACCTGGATGGTCTGCGGCCCACCATAGTCCACCACAGGCAGAGTCAGTCGGTCGGCGTTCGGGTGCGGATCCACCCGCACCACTTGGCCCACCACCACCCTTTCCCGATCCCACCAGTCGCCGATGCGGTCCACCGACTTCACTTCCAGTCCGGCGAGGGTAAGCCGCTCCGCCAGGTCTTCCACCGGCAGGTTTATGTCAACGTACTCGCGCAGCCAGCCTATGGGCGCTCTCATGTTCTTCTCCCCTCCCTCACAGGTTGCCGAACTGCCGCAGGAAGCGGAGGTCGTTCCCGTAGAAGTAGCGAATGTCGTCCACGTCGTTCAGGATCATGGCGATGCGCTCCGGGCCCATGCCGAAGGCGAAACCACTGAACTGCTCGGGGTCATAGCCGCCGTTGCGCAGCACGGTGGGGTGCACCATGCCCGCCCCGGCGATCTCCACCCAGCCGGTGTGTTTGCACACCCGGCAGCCCTCGCCGCCGCAGATGATGCAGTCCATGTCCACCTCCACGCTGGGCTCGGTGAAGGGGAAGTAGCTGGCGCGGAAGCGCATCTGCCGCTCTGGGCCGAACATGCGTCGGGCGAAAGTGGCCATCACCCCTTTCAGGTCTGCCAGTGTGATGTCCGTGCCGATGGCCAGGCCCTCCACCTGGTGGAACATGAACTCAGACCGCGCGGTGACCTGCTCGTAGCGGTAGCACTTCCCGGGCACGATGACGCGCACCGGCTCCGGGCAGTAGTCGCGCATGGCCCGCATCTGGCCCGGCGACGTGTGCGTTCGCAGCACCACGGAGTCGCTCACATAGAAGGTGTCCCACATGTCGCGCGCCGGATGCTCGGGGGGCATGTTGAGCAGTTCGAAGTTGTAGAGGTCGCTCTCCACCTCGCGGGAGCGATACACCTGGAAGCCCATCTCGGCGAAGATGGCGTACATGCGGCGCAGTGTCAGGGTGATGGGATGCAGCCCGCCCGTCCAGGGGCGGCGACCGGGCAGAGTGACGTCAATCGTCTCCTCCACCAAGGCGCGTGCCAGTTCGACCTCTCGGATCTCGGTCTGGCGAGCGGTGTGGCGCTCCTCCAGGAGCAGTCGCAGCTGATTGCCCGCCTGACCCGCTTGCGGGCGCTCCTCGGCGGGAAGCGAGCCGATGCTGCGCATGAACACCGTGACCTTGCCCTTGCGGCCCAGGTAGTCCTGGTGCCAGGCCTCGAGTTCCTCGCTGTTGGTCGCCGCCGCCAGCGACGACAGTGCCGCTTGCTCCATCGCCTCCAGTACTGTGGACACTCAATCCCTCCTGCCCATGCGCGCGTACCGTCTCCGGCCAACACAAAAAGCCGCCGCCTCTCCCTTAGGGACGAGGACGACGGCCTCGCGGTACCACCCTAGTTGGTCACTGGGACCCACTCTATCCAACGGCCGCTGGTGCGGCTTATTGGTCGCCCCGCTAACGGGAGGCACCCGGAACGGACTACCCACGGCAAGTGCCGCTTCACCCGCCGGCTCTGGAGCGAACTTCAGCCGGATTCCACCCAGCCGGGCTTTCAGTCGTTGGCCCGGCCTCCCTGGGGGCTTCCCCCGCGCCTACTCCTCTCCGTCATCGCCTGTAGCGCCAATTCTAGCAGCACCCCGACGCGCGAGCAACGCGCGGGCCACCGCTCGCGGGACGGCGGCTCCCCAATTATGTTGACGCTCAACTGAGCCCCATGCTACCATCTCCGCGCTCCGAAAGTCACACCGCGGCCGGCTCTCGCGGAGTTGCGCCCGTCTGCCGCCACAGACCGCCTGGAGGAAGAGTGAAGATCAACACTGTGAAGGAAAAGCTCGCCGCCGGACAGCCGGCCGTAGGCACTTGGCTCGGTCTTGCCTCGCCCATCGCCGCCGAGCACATGGCCCACCTGGGCTGGGACTGGCTGGTGGTGGACACCGAGCACAGCCCCGTCGGCTTCGAGACGACGGTGCAGTGCTTCCAGGTTATCGCCACCACCGACACCATACCCATGGCCCGCGTCGCCTGGAACGATCCCACGCTCATCAAGCGCCTCCTCGATGCCGGCGCCCTGGGCCTGGTGGTGCCTATGGTGAACACCCGGGAAGAGGCGGAGAAGGCCGTCGCGGCCATGAAGTACCCGCCCGACGGGTTCCGCTCCTTGGGCGGCGGGCGCTGCCTGTTCTACGGCGAGGACTACTTCTCCTGGGCCAACGACCAGGTGGCCTGCATCGTCCAGATCGAGCACATCCAGGCCGTTCGCAACGCCGAGGAGATCCTCTCTGTTAAGGGCGTGGACGCCTGCTTCATCGGCCCCAACGACCTGGCCGGCTCCATGGGCATCAAGCCCGACCTGGGTGCCGGCGACCCTCGCCACGAGGAGGCCATCCAGGAGGTGCTGCGGGCAGCCAAGAAGGTGGGCACGCCGGCCGGCATCCATGTCCCCTCCGCCGAACACGTCAGCAAGCGCATCGCCCAGGGCTTCCAGTTCATCGCCCTCACCAACGATGCCGGCTTCATGAAGGCGGGCGCCAAGCAGGCTCAAGCTGCCATCAAGGGCTGGGCCCCGCGCGCCTAGCCATACACCCGGACTTCGGCGAGGCCGGTCTTAGGACCGGCCTCCCGCTCTTCCGCCGCAAGAGAGGCCCGATGAGAGGCATCATCCGTCTGGTTGAGGGCCTGACAAGCGGGGATCCCACCGCCACCTACGTGCTCGTCTTCGCGGTGGTGGGCGCGATCATCATCGTGGCCGCCACGGAGGTCGTACGACGCCGACGGTACCGTTAGGGTAGGCGGTAGACGGCCACCACGCCGTTGTCGAACACCTTCCCTAACACCCCAGTGGCCGCCATCTGCGCGAATTTCGCCGCCACCGCGTCACCGCCGTGGGCGATCCGCTCCAGTTGGCCCACGTAGATGTACGTCAGGCCCAGGCGCTCCGCCAGCTCCAGGGTCTCGACCGGATCGGCGCTCTCGTAGAGCAGGCGCACCAGCGTGGCACGCGTACCCAGCGGCGACTTGGGACGCTGTTCACCCTCGTGCTGTGGCCCCAGCGGAATCGGCAGGCCGGTGTAGGCGGCCACACGCGATCCCCCCTCGCGGTAGTAGCCCAGGGCCGCCTCCGCCACCACGGGCGTGCCCGGTACGTTGTCGCGCAACCACTGCAGCGCTTCCTGCTCCGGCGCCCAGACAATGGGATAGTTCTCGTCGGGCCAGAAGTGGGCTCCCACCGACATGAAGGCGAAGGAGTCCAGCGTTCCCACGGCCGGGCTGGCGTTGGGGAAGCGGCTACCGACGCGCGTGGACGTGCCCAGGATCGGGTAGACCGCCGCCAGCACAGCTAGCCCGAGCACCGGCACTCGCCACCCCACGAGCAGGCCCTCCTCTGCGTTGGTCTGCCGCCGGGGCATGACCAGGGCGCCCGCCGCCGCGCCGAGCAGGAGCCAGGCCTGAATGCCGAACTTGAAGACGGTGTTCATGCGGTAGGCCGAGCCGCCCGCCAGCCAGTCCTTAAGGTAGAACAGCTCCGTCCCCAGCAGAACCAGCCAGCCGAGTGACACCAGTCCCAGGGCGAAGGCGATCCGGCGTTCGCCGACCGCCGCCGCGGCTAGCAGCGAGAGCAACGCCAGGCTGAAGGCCACCGCGCCGGCGGCACGCCCGGCTGCCAGCAAAGCGGCGAAGATCACCAGGATGGCCAGGGCCGCAGCGCCCATCGTGGCCGTCAGTCGCCGGCCGGCCCCCGTCCTCTCCGTCAGGTCCAGCACCCGGGGCAAGCGCCGCCAACGGCGAGCCGCCAGCGACACCAAGGCGACCATCGCCCGCCGCGGTCGCCCTTGGCGGAGACCCTCCCAGGCCACGCCCGCCGACACCAGCGCGAACAGACCCCAGACGCGGAGCCAGTGCAGCAAGGGGCTGCCGTCCTCAGCCAGGGCGAAGCCGCCCGGCGGTGGCTCGTAGTTCGCCAGGAAGGGATAGGCGAGAGCTACCCCGACGACACCGGTGGCCGCCAGGAGCAGGAGGTCGCGTCCAGTATCATGCCCTTCGTCTCTCAGCCAAGCGAGAACCACCGCTCCCAGCGCCATCGCCACCAGCACGGGCGCGTCCCAGGTGTTGGTGGCGACGGCGGCGCCGATGAGGACGGCCAGCAGGCCCATTCTCGCCCACTGCTCCCATCCGGCGCGATCGCGGGCGCGGAAGAGGCAGAGGACCACGGCCGCCGCCGCCAGGATCACCGGCATGTCGAGCACGTGGGGGTGCAGGTCGCCGTAGAGAAAGCTGAAGAAGGGGAACTCGTTGATGGTGTCGGGGATGACGCGCGACGGGGCCCAGAAGTCGTACTCCGGCCCGGCGCGACCTCCTCCCAGGACAGACGCGAGCCCCGCCACCATGCGTGCCAGCCAGCCGATCAGCGGCAGGTCGCCCCCCGGCGCACCGGCTCCCAGTTCCGCCCAGCGTCGGATCAGTAGCAGCCCCCCTTCCAGGTTCCCCAGCACCGCCACCGCCAGGGCGGCGGCCACTCCCGCCCAGAAGCGGTGGTGCTTCACCAGGCTCGCGCCCAGGGTGAAGGCGGAGGCCGCCGTCAGGGAGAAGAAAAGCGCCAAGGCCAGGTTGAAGGCCACCTCGGGCGGAATCCCGCTCAGCTTGGTCAGGCACGACACCAGGTAGAGGCCATAGTAGTAGTAGTTGATGATGCCGCCGGCATAGAAGGGGTCGTAGGGCGGGAACTGGGCGCTCTTGAGCACGGCCCAGAGGAAGCCCATCTCCATCGGGCGCTCTCCGCCCCACCAGGGGTGCCAGAGGTCGGGGTTGAGGAGCCGCACCCCCACCCAGACGAGATAGGCGGCCAGGGCCACCCCCTCCGCCGCCGCCAGCTCTCTCCCGTGTTCGCGAAGGTAGGCGCGCCAGCCGCGCCGGCGTCTCCAGGCCAGCGCCGCCCCAATCATCCCCAGCAGCCCCAGCATAGCGCCGAGAGCCGGAGCGGTGTTGGCCGACAGCCCGGCGTTCGCCGCCAGCCACACCGGGTAGGCGACCAGCAGCAGCCCGATCACTCGTGCCAGCGCCCAGCCACCCGCCCACAGCCGCCCCAGCAGGCGCTGTGTCAGGGGCCAGGCGGCCAGGCCCACCGCCGTCGCCACCAGCCACCACCAGGCCACCGCCGCGATCCCGTCGCGTGCCCAGCGGTTCCAGCCGAAGTCGTCCACGGTGGGGAAGTCGTCCACCGCCACCGGCAGCAGGAGGTCCTCTTCGCGACTCGTCTCGCTCACCAGGGGCTGAAAGAGGGAGCGAAGATCGGCCTCGGTGAGGCGCGAACTGCGGCCGAAGATCATCACCTTGGGATGGTCGTAGACGGTGAAGCTCTCATCCGCTCCGTCGTCGGCGAAGGTGACGGACCCCAGCGACGGGTAGGAGGTGAACTCCTTGACCAGGGTGAACCCGAGGCGCCCCTGGAAGAGCAGCTCATAGTAGCGGTTGGACACCGGGAAGCGGTCTTGCAGCCGGGGAAGCCAACCGTAGAACCGATTGCTGCTGACAATGATGTAGTCGGCCCGCAGCAGGCGGTCCACCAGCATGTCCACCTTGGCCTGGTCGTCCGGCTCCTGTAGCGGGAAGGCCAGCACCTCGAAACGGCTCTCCGCCGACATCCCCCGCCCGTCCACCTCCATCCCATAAGGGATGAGGTCGTCCCACTCCTCCTTGGTGATGACGCTACCGGCGGGCAAGTTGCGGTAGATCCACTCCGACGCCTCTTGGCGGGTGAAGGCGTTCCGGTACACGGAGGAGAAAGCAAGCGACCAGACAACGGCGTACACCACCGTCAACCCACCGAGGGCGCAGGCGAGAGCGCGACGCCGTCGTGCCAGGGCCGCCAGCATGCCCGCCCCTAGGACGTAGAGAGCCGGCGTGAGCGGGGCGCCGTAGCGCATGAACTTGACCATGAAGCCGCCGGTCAGCAGGAAATACGGCACCACCCAGGCCAGCACCACGATGGCGCCTACCTTCACGCTGCCGCTACGCAGCCTGATCAGCGTCCAGGCCAGCCCGCCGAAGCCCAGCAGCCCCGGCAGCCAGCCCATTCCCCAGCGGAGCTGCTGCAGTATGGGGTAGAGGTAGGCGGTCGTGCCTCGGTACTGGCGGGTGTAGGGGAAGTCGTACGTCCCCCGCACCATGCCGCCCTCTTTCTGAAAACTGTCCAAGAACATGGGCAGATCAAGAACCACGTACGGGCTGACGAGGAGGAAGGTGATAGCGCCGGCCAGAAAGCTGATCACCGCCAGGCGGGCGCGCTCCGCCGCGCTCCGTGACCCCGACCGCATGGCGAAGGCCACGATCCAGGCCAGGCCCAGGGCGGCAGCGCTGGACTTGGAGGCGACCGCCAGAGCCAGGCTAATGCCGGCGAAGACAGCCTCGCGCCGGCCGCCCCCTTGCCCCACCCGAGCCAGCCAATAGAGCGTCAGGGTGACGAAGAAAGCGAGCACCGTGTCCACGGCGAAGAAGTGGGATAGCTGGATGTGCAGCACGGTGAGGGACAGAAGCGCCGCCGCCAGAAGTCCCGCCGCTTGGCCGAACAACCGTCGTCCCAGGGCATAGACCACCAGAATGGTGCCGGCGTCCGCCAGGGCGCTGAGCACGCGTCCGACGAACACCATCTGCCACAGGTTGGTGGAGCGGGCCAGGTCGGCAGCCGCATCCGCTCCGATGAGCGGGCGCAGCGGAGTGGCTGCCTTTTCCAGCAGCACGCTGAGCCCCTTCAGCACGTAGACCGGGAAGTGACCGTAGGCGAAGGTCTCCGGTTGCCGAACGCGGCCGGCTCCCGGGCGCGAGAAGGGGTTGAGCGGGCTGGAGCGGACGTCCAGGAACTGCTCCAGGCTGGCGGGCCACTCCACCGTGTCCGCCACCATGAGCACGTGGCGCTCGTCGGGATGCGCCAGGTTCCCGTGGTCCCAGTCCAGTTTCTGGAGGCGCAGAAGAAGGCCGCCGGTCAGCAACACCACCAGCAGCACCGGCTCGATCGCCGCAGACAGCCGCTTTCGCAAGCCGGACTCCCCCTCGACCATGATCAGCGCGGGCATTCTACGAGCCGCTCCGCGCCGCGGCAACCGACCTCAATCGCCGCCCATCACGACACGTAAACGCACTCTCCGGCAGCGGCCGCCAAGTTGCGATGGCCCGCCGCCCTGGCTATCATGAGATCGGGCGGGCCGGTACGCCAACCCCGGGCCTGCCCCTTTTGTTTGCCCGCCCACCCTGCCTGAGCGAGAGGAGACAAGCGTGAAGTACATCTTCTGCACTGGCGGTGTCGTGAGTTCGGTCGGAAAAGGCGTCACCGTAGCCGCCGTGGGGCGGCTCCTTCGTGCCCGCGGCCTTCGCGTCTCCGTTCAGAAGCTCGACCCCTACCTCAACGTAGATCCCGGCACCATGTCTCCCTACCAACACGGCGAGGTCTTCGTCACCGAGGACGGCGCCGAGACTGACCTCGACCTCGGGCACTACGAGCGCTTCGTGGATACCAACCTCACCCGCGACAGCAGCGTCTCCAGCGGCCAGATCTACAGCGACGTCATCGCGCGCGAGCGCCGCGGCGACTACCTCGGCGGCACCATCCAGGTGATCCCGCACGTGACCAACGAGATCAAGCGCCGCATCGCCTCGGTCGGCCGGGGCAGCGACACCGACGTGGTCATTGTCGAAGTGGGCGGCACCGTGGGCGACATCGAAGGGCTGCCCTTCCTGGAGGCCATCCGCCAGATGCGCAAGGATGTCGGCCGAGAGAATACCCTCTACATCCACGTCACCCTCCTCCCCCACATTGGCAGCACCGGCGAACTGAAGACCAAGCCCACCCAGCACAGCGTCCGCGAGTTGCGCAGCATCGGCATTCAGCCGGACGTCATCGTCTGCCGGGCCGATTACCCCGTCCCCGACTCCATCCGAGACAAGGTGTCCCTCTTCTGCGACGTGGACCTCGAGGCCGTCATCCCCCTGCAGAGCGCCCAGTCCATCTACGAGGTGGTCCTTATGCTCGCGCAGCGCGGCCTGGGAGACTTGCTCGTCGAGCGGCTCAATCTCGGCGCCAGCGCCAGCGACCTGAGCGACTGGGCGGCCCTGGTGAACGAGATCCAGCGTCCCAAGCCGCCCCTCACCATCGGCATCGTGGGCAAGTACGTGGAGCTCCACGACGCCTACCTCAGCGTCCGCGAGGCGCTCTTCCACGCCGCCGTCGCCGTAGGCCGTGACCTCGAGACGCGCTGGATCTCCGCCGAGGATCTGGAACGCAGCCCGGCCGAGGAACTGCTGAAGGGGCTGGACGGTATCGTGGTGCCGGGCGGATTTGGCGACCGTGGCGTAGAGGGGAAGATCGTGGCCGCCCGCTACGCCCGCACGAATCGCCTGCCCTACCTCGGCCTCTGCCTGGGTATGCAGGTGATGGTCATCGAACTGGCCCGCCACGCCACCGGCTCCGAGGAGGCCAACAGCACCGAGTTCGACCTCAACACGCGTTTCCCCGTCATCGACCTGTTGCCCGAGCAGCGCTCTATCTCCGACCTGGGTGGCTCCATGCGCTTGGGCTCCTACCCTTGCGTCCTGGTTCCGGGCACCAAGGCGGCGGCAGCCTACAGAACCGACTTAGTCCACGAGCGCCATCGCCATCGCTTCGAGCTCAACAACGAGTACCGTGGCCTTCTGAAGGAGGCCGGAATGGCCTTCAGCGGCCTGTCTCCCGACGGCCGGCTGGTGGAGATCGCGGAAGTAGTGGACCACCCGTGGATGGTGGGAAGTCAGTTCCACCCCGAGTTCAAGTCGCGGCCGCTGCGGCCGCATCCCCTGTTCCGGGCGTTCGCCATGGCCGCCGTTAGGCAACGCAAGCAGTCCGAGGCGACCGCGGCTTCCTATCCGGCCGGCTAGTCGAAGCCGTATAGCACCAGGGCAACGGCTAGGGCCCAAAGCGAGACACAAACAATGAGGGGTCGGTCCCGGAGAGCGATGTCCTCCGGCGCTCCACCCATACCCCGCACCTGCACCAGGTACATGTAGCGGAACAACCCGTATATGACGAAGGGGATCGTCAGCATCATGGCGTGGTTGTCGGGCAGGTTGGGCGCGGAGAAGGTGTAGAGCGAGTACGCCATCAGAGTGGTGGAGGTCACCACCATGCTGTACTGGTCCAGCAGCGGTACGGTGTAGTCGTCCAAGGTGGCACGGTGGCTGCCGGCATTCTCGGCCAGAAGCACCACTTCGTGCCGCCGCTTGCTGATGGCGATGAACAGGGCCAGCAGCGTCGTGCACACATAGAGCCAAGGTGAGAACCGCGCCACGTCAACCACCACCACCCCAGCAGCAACCCGGAGCACGAACCCAGTCGCGATGGACAGCAGGTCCAGGATGACGTGCGCCTTGAGCAAGAACGAGTACGCCAGGTTCACCAGGAAGTAGATGGCCGTGACGGCGAGAAACGGCGTCCCCAGCGCGTACGCCCCCGCCAGCGATAGAGCCAGCAGGGCCACCACCGCCGCTCGGGCCGCGGCCGACGACAGACGGCCTGACGCCAACGGACGGTTGCGCTTGCGCGGGTGCGAACGGTCCTTCTCGATGTCGGCCAGGTCGTTCATGGCATAGACCGCGCCCGACACCAGGCAGAACACCACCACCGCCAGCAGGGCCCGCGCCACGTAGTGCGGCTCGAGCAGTTTGCCGTCGAACACCAGGGCGGCCAGAATGAACACCTGCTTGGCCCACTGCTTCGGGCGCATGGTCTTGAGGAGTTCGGTGGCCACGTTTCCGCGCGTGCCGGGGGGCGTGTGCATGGGCTCATCTTAGGGCAGCCGTCCCAACCGGGTCAAAGCTCGGCCACCACGACAGGGATAGCCGCTTTCTGCGGGAGGTTGACTCAGTGACTCAGCGCAATATGGACAGCACCACGGTTGACCAAATCATCTACATCGGCCAGCTGATGTACGAGCGGTTCCTCACCGACGCCGCCGGCGGAAACGTCAGTACCAAGGTCGGCGACCACATCTACCTCACCCCGCGGTACGCCGGCGCTCGCTACCACTGGCGCCTGAGACGCGACCTGGTGAACGTGCTTGACCTCGAACGCAACGTCCTCCACGGACCTAGCCCCATCTCGCGCGAAAGCGACATGCACCTCGCCCTCTACGAGGCCTTCCCCCAGATCGGCAGCGTCATCCACGCCCACGCCCCCAATCTCATGGTGTTCTCGTCCGCCCAGGCTCCCATGCCCCCGGTGATGGAGTACACCGAAAAGTTTGGCACCATCAGCCTCGTGGAGCAGGCCCGCAGCCACACGCCCCAACTGGCGGTCAACGTGGTCGCGCACTTCCGCGGCCTGATGGGCGAGTTCGACAAGCACCCCGTGGGCGCTCTCCTCCCGCGGCACGGTGTCGTTGTCGCCGCGCACGACCTCCTTGAGGCTTTCGATACTCTGGAGCGGCTAGAGAACAACGCCCGCTGCATCATCGGGCAAGCGGCTCTGGCAGGCTCCCGCTCGTGAACACCGCCCCGGCAGCCCCCGTCCTCACCGTCACCCCCAACACCGCCCTGGACCGCTGCCTGCTCGTGCCCGACTTCGCCCTCGGGAAGACGGTAGTCGCCAAGGACGCCACGCTTGCCATGGCGGGGAAGCCGGCCGACGCCTCACTGGTGCTGGCGCGCCTGGGCGTGCCGTCCATTGCCACCGGTTTGATCGGGGGCAAGAGCGGCGCTCGTATGGTGCGGATGCTGGAGCGCGACGGGGTGGACTGCCGCTTCTTGCGCTGCCCCGGCCGCACCCGCGTCAACGCGGTGATCATCAAGGAAGGAACCGGCCTCCAGGGCACCGTGACCGTTCCCTCGCTGCACCCACGACAGGAAGACGGCGAGCGGCTGCTGGAGCACGTGCGCTCGCTACTGCCCGGGCGCCGCTGGCTCGTGCTCGGCGGCAGCCTGCCCGAGGGTGTGGCGCCCGACCTGTACGTCCGCATGATCGAGGCCGCCCACGAGCACGGCGTCCGCTCCCTGCTCGATGCCAGCGGACAGACGCTGCTCAACGGGCTGCCGGCCCGCCCGGCTATCATCAAGCCCAACCAGGTCGAACTGGGCGCCGCCCTGGGCCGCACTCTGCGCACACCGGTGGAAGTGGTAGACGCCGCTCGTCAGCTCTGCGGCGAGCGCGGCCTGGAGGTGGTGGTGGTCACGCTGGGTGCGGAGGGGAGCATCTGCGTCACGCCCACCGAGGCCTGGCGCATCCCGCCGGTGCCGGTCGAGGTGATCAACACCGCCGGGGCCGGTGACGCCTTCGGGGCCGGGCTGATCAAAGGATTGCTGGAGGGACTGGCCCTGCCGGAGGCACTGGCCTGGGGCACCGCCGCTGCCAGCGCCGTCCTGCTCACTCTGGGTACGGCCGATTGCCGCCCGGAGGATGTCACCCGCCTGCTGCCGCGCGTGCGCGTGGAACCCATCGTCTAGAACGCGGAGGGAAGCCATGAGAGCCGCTCTACTTCATCGCCCCGGCGAACTGGAGATCGTCACCCGGGACCGACCCACCATCGAGCCCACCCAGGCGCTGGTGCGCATCCGCGCCGGCGGCATCTGCGGGTCGGACGTGCACGCCTATCGAGGCACGTCTGCCTTCCAGAACTACCCCGGCATTCCCGGTCACGAAGTGGCAGGCGAAGTGGTGGAACTGGGCTCCGAAGTAACCGGGCTATCCCTGGGCGACCACGTGGTGCTCGATCCAATGCTCCGCTGCGGCCACTGCTATCCCTGTCGCCTCGGCCGCTACAACTGCTGCACCAGCCTGCAGGTCATGGGCGTGCACACCGACGGCGGCTTTCGCGACTATCTGGCCGTGGACGCCGGGCAGTTGGTGCCCATCTCGGCCTCCGTGCCCTTCGACACTGCCGTGCTGGTGGAGCCCCTGTGCATCGGGGCTCAGTCCGTCAGTCGCGGGCGCGTGTCCTCCGAGGACTCGGTGCTTGTTCTCGGCGCGGGGACGATCGGCCTGGCCGCTCTGCTCCTGGCGCGGCAGGAAGGCGCTCGGGTGGCCAGCTTGGATGTGGTGCCGGAGAAACTGGCGGTGGCGCGGAGCCTGGGCGCCGACCTGACCATTGACCCCAACAACGACAACGTAGAGCAGGCGCTCAATGAGTGGACGGGCGGAGATGGCCCCTCCGTGGTCATCGAGGCGGTGGGGTCGCCCCGAACCACCCGGGCCGCGCTGGACTACGTCAGCCCGGCGGGACGGGTCGTGATCGTCGGCATCACGACGGAGGAAGTGCCCTTCCCCATTCCCATGCTGGTGCGGAAGGAGATGGACATCATTGCGTCTCGCAATAGCCGCGAGCAGTTCCGCCGCGTCGTCCCCCTGGTGGAAAGCGGCGCCATTGACCCGCGCCCGCTTGTTTCCCACCGTCTACCCCTAGATGAGTTCCAGGCGGCCCTGGACCTCATCCGCACGGAGCCGCACCGCACGCGGAAAGTCCTGCTGACCTTCGACTAGCGACCCGTATCCGGTAGCGCCGTTACTCCCAGGTGAAGCGCCGGGTGAACCCGGGGATTGCCTTGATCGCCTCAATGGTGATCACCCGGTCCCCGGCGAAGCTGTCGTAGAAGGCGTTGTCGTCCATCTTGTGGGCGATGAGCCAGGGGCAGAAGGCGAATAGGTAGTCGGGCAGTGGCTCCCCATTGGAGAGCATCCCCGTCCGGAACCAGCTGTACAGCTCCACGTAGTAGTCTCGATGCAGGTCGTCGTTCACCATGGGATACCGGCCGTCATCGGTGGCGCCCCACTTCCAGCCTCCCTCGCCCACGATCATGGGCGGAATGAAGCCGATCTGCTCCTGGAAGATAAGGGCGAAGATGCGGAAGCTGAGCACGGCATTGATGTCCTCGGTGTAGGACGGAGGATGGTTCATGCCGTAGGAGTGCGGGATGAAGAACATCCGCTGGAATACGGCCTCGCCCTCTCGCTGCTTGATCAGATTGAGGGCATCGATCAGCCAATTCTCGGAGACGAACTGCAGGCCGACGTAGCCTCCGGCGTTATACACCGCCTCCGTCGCCGCTACGAGGTTCTCCAGGAACACAGCCTGGTTCGACTGCCCCTCGGGCCACTCCTGAGCGACAGACGGCTCGTTGTAGATCTGCATGTAGGGAACCACACCCAGGTCCTTCAGAATCTGGATGTCCCGCCCCCAGTCGTAGTAGGCCTCGTAGGGACGCAGCATCTTGCGCCAGATGACCATGATGCCCGAATCGCGGAAGCGCGGGGCCAACTTCTGCAGCTGGATCTCGTCGCCGTAGAGCACCACCGCCCACTTCATGCGCATATCGAGCATCCGCTGGATGTTGCGGTCAATCTCCTCCTCGGATGGGTAGGAGTCGATGACGAAGTGCATCCCCCAACCGTTGTCGCCCGCCGGGCGCGGCCAGTCGGCCAAGGACATGGCCGGGAGGTCGTCGCGCAGGCTCATCGGACGGGGAGTGGGGGTGGCCGTCGGTGTCGGAGTGTTGGTAGGTGTCGGCGGGACGGGCGTGTTCGTGGGTGTCGGCGGCACTGCCGTGTTGGTCGGAGTGCTAGCCGGAGTCACGGTCGCTGGGGCGGCGATCGTAGAAGACGGAGTCGCGCCCGCTGCCGCCAGCGAAGCGGTGGCGGATGGAGTGGTGGTGGGACTGGTAGTCGCGGTCGCCACAGGAGCTGCCGCCGTGGGCGCTGCCGTAACCGTGCCGGCTGACACGCCGGTAGCAGAGGCCGGCGCCAGAGCCAGGGCTGTGGGGGAGACCAAGCGCGACTGCCAGACCGGGTCCACCGCTGCGGTCACCGGTAGCTGATCGGCCGTGCAGGCGATGGCCGCGACCGTCGCCATCAGGACCAGAACGGCGGTCAATGCCAGGGCGCGCAAGTCATAGTCAGGTTGGCTCATAGAGAGTGCCTCCGGGGAATCAGAACGGTCCGCCACGGTCGGCGATCCGCAGTCCCTACGCCGGAGTCTAGCATACCGCTCCCCCCTGGGCACCCCGATCGGGGCGGTTCCGGGCCCGGTCACGCCTTCTGCTTGTACGAATACCGTGATGCTGCTATACTAATGTTTAGGAGCGTCACAACCTTTCCCGCTCGAGCCGTGCGCCCGGGTCGGTGTGCGACGGAGACAAGCACAGGGGGGAGGGCTGGAGCGTTCCCGCGACTTGGGTATGTGCCACCGCGTTCCAGATAGCCGGCGCTATCAACCCCCGGAGTAACCTGGGAGATCCGTCCCCCGGATTGTGCCCGATGCCGCAGACGTGGGGGCTATTCGGGTGAACTCGGGGGGTGTCCTCAGTGCAGGAGGCTGCGAATGTTCCGGCAGGGAGATCGAGTGGTACATCCCAACCATGGAGCGGGTGTGGTCAAGGGGCTTGAAAGCGCCGACCACCCAGACGAGGCAAACAAGTACTACGTCATCGAGCTATACGCCAACCGACTCACCATGCTCGTCCCGGTGGGCAGCGCCGACAACCTCGGCCTGCGCTTGGCCGACGGTGAGCTGGTCGACGAAGCGCTCGAGGTGCTGGTGCAGAGCCCGTGCGACCTGCCGAGCGAGTTCAAGTCGCGTCAGAAGGAATTGATGGATAAGCTCCGATCGGGCGATACGCGCCTGATCGCCGAAGTGTGTCGCGACCTGTTCCACCGAAGCCGGGCCGGCCAGCTGACCAGTACCGATTCGCGAGTGTTGGAGCAGGCCCGCAACTTCGTCGCCACCGAACTGGCAGCCGTGCGCGGCTGCGAACCGGAAGCCGCCTTTGAGGAGCTCGCCGGCCTGCTGGACGGCAAGGCCGGAGACGCCGAACCCGTCTAGCCCGCCGTCCGTACTGGGGGAGTGAGACCCCCCGACACCAGACACTAGGAGAACCATGCCGAAGCAAGATGACACTATTGAGGTCGAAGGCGTCGTCGTCGAGACGTTGCCCGACACCAACTTCCGGGTCAAGCTGGAGACCGGTCACGAGGTGCTCGCGTACCTCAGTGGGAAGATGCGCAAGTTCTACATCCGCGTGCTGCTGGGAGACCGTGTGCGCGTGGCGCTGACCCCGTACGATCTCGAGCGTGGCCGCATCGTCTACCGTTATCGCAACCCCAACGCGGAAGTAGCACGATAGGTGCAGGAGAACGAGCGCCGTCGCGGAAGACGCCGTCGTCCGCGACGATCCAGCAATAGACGACGCGAGCCCGCCCCGCCGCCCTTGGCGGTGGGGTCGGATGTTCGTCGCGGCACCATCAAGTGGTTCAACCGCGGTCGCAGCTACGGCTTCATTCAGGCCGAGGACGGCAGCGAGGTGTTCTTCCACGAGAGCGCCGTAGTTCTCGGAGCCAGTGACGGCTCGCTGACCAAGGGGCGTGCGGTGGAGTTTGAGATCCGTGGTACCCCCAAGGGCCAGCAGGCGGTCAACGTGGTCCTGTCCGGTAACGGTGCCGAGCCGGAGTCCGAGAGTGTCTCGCTGGCTTCCAGCGCTGCTGCCAAAGCTCCCAGCCCGGCCCCTCGGTCGGAGCCGGTGGGGCCGACGCTTGACTTCAGCAAGCGCCTGCCCAACTCCTGGAAGCGCAAGCCGGTCGCCTTTGTCTACACCTACACCCTGATCAGCGGCCGTCGTCACGGCTAGGAGTCGGCGCCCGCCCGGGCCCGGGTGAACGTCACGCCGGCTACGACCTCGCCACCCGCCATCGCCACCGCCGCCGCACAGGCCGCCATGGTGGCGCCGGTGGTGCAGACGTCATCCACCAGTAACACCCTCTCCCCCCGCACCCGCTCGTCCGCCAGGAACGCACCGCGTACGTTGTCGACCCGTTCCCGCGCCGACAGCCCTACCTGGGGCGGCGTGGCACGCACGCGCTTCACAGACTCGGAGACCGCCGGCAAACCGGCCTCCGCCGCCAGGGCGCGCGCCAGCAGCTCGGACTGATTGTACCCGCGCTCGCGCCGCCGCCGGTCGTGCAGCGGGACTCCCAGCACCAACCGAGCGCCTCGGTAGCCCTCGGGCAGGCAATCCGCTAGACAGCGGGCCATCGGCCCGGCCAGCACCCGCCTTCCCTCGTACTTGAGGGCATGCACGGCCTCCCGCGCCACTCCCTGATGCACCGTGAAGGAGTAGACCGGCAGTCTCCACGACGCATTGTTAGCGTCCACCGGCACCAATCGGGGCTCGTCCGTGTTGGGGCACGAGGCCAGGCACGCGGGACAGAGCCAGTGATTCAGCGCGCCGCAACCGAGACAACGGGGAGGGTAGAGCAGGTCGAGTAGGCGGTCCCAGAACGAGGCTAGAGCACCCACGGGCCCACCGTCGACGAGGCTAGATCACCGAGAGGACGCCAGAGGTCTTCACGCTGATCACAGCCGGCCCCAAGAGGACGATGAAGAGCGCCGGCATGATCAGGAACACGAGGGGAAGCAGCATCTTGATGGGTGCCTTCTGAGCCAACTCCTCGGCCCGCTGCCGCCGCTTCATGCGCATCTGGGCCGCCTGGACGTGCAGAATCCGGCCGATGCTGGCGCCCAACTGGTCGGCCTGGATCACGGCGGCCACGAAGCTCTTCAGCTCGGGCACGTCGGCGCGCTCGGCCATGTCTCGCAGCGCCTCCCGCCGCAGCCGCCCCACGCGAATCTCCGCCAACGCGCGCGCGAACTCGTGCGTCAGAGGGTTGTCCCACTTCTCCGTCACCTTGGCCATGGCGGCGTCGAAGCCGAGGCCGGCTTCGACGCTGATAGTGAGTAGATCGAGCACGTCGGGTAGCGATCTCAGAATGGCCGACTTCCGTTGGCTGATGCGAGAGCCCAGCCACATCACCGGCAACATGAAGCCGAGCGTACCTACGAGAACGCCAAAGAGCAACCCCTCACCGACACCCAGAGAGGCCGCCTGCGCCAACAGGAACACCACCCCGCCGAGGCCGAAGCCGGAAAGCACCCGCAACCCGATGAAGTCGACGGCGCGCAGCCGGCCAGGGTTGCCGGCCAACTCCAGTTGCCCCTTCGCTCGCGCTATCGTCTTCTGCGGCGCCATGGAGGCCAGTTTGTGGACGAAGGCTCTCAGGGCGGGCCTGATAATCCGCTCGCCGAAGCCGCGTTCCAGTTCCAGTTCCGTCAGGTTCGTGGCTCGCGAGCCGTACTGGACCAGCCGTGCCTGCACGTGCCTGTCCGCGCGGGCACGATAGACGCCCACGGCGATGAGCGTGGTGCTCATCATCACCATAATGGCAAGCAGAATCGAGGCCGGATGCATCCGCTCTACCCCGTCACACTTCGATCTTCACTACCGACTTCATCACCACGAAGCCGATGCCCACCATCACCACACCCGTACCCAGCATCGCCAGCCCGCAGGTGTCCTCGAACATCTGCATCATATAGGCCCGGTTGATGCCGAAGAGGATCAACGTTACCGCCACCGGGAGGAAGGTGAGCAGGTAGCCGGTGAGCGTCTGCTGCGCCGTCATCACGCGGATCTCGCCCTGGATACGTACCCGCTCCTCGATGGTCGCGCTGATTGTGTCCAGGATCTCGGCCAGATTGCCGCCCACGTCTCGCTGCACGTTGACAGCCGTCACCATCATGTCCAGGTCGTCGCTGGCGATGCGCCCCAGCATGTTGTTGAAGGCCTGCTCCTGGGACAGGCCCAGCCCGACCTCGCGCACCACTCGCGCGAACTCCCCGGAAATGGGCTCGGGCAGCTCGGACGCTACCACCTCCAGCGACTGCAGCATGCTGTAGCCCGAGCGCAGCGAACTCACGATCAGCCGCAGGGCATCGGCCAGTTGGTCGCTGAAGTCCTTCAGGCGCTTGGCTTGGCGCTGCTTCAGGTAAATGCGCGGGTAGAGGAAGCAGACGAAGCCGACGACAAGAGCCAGCGCCGGCAGGTCAAACAAGATGAGGCCGAAGAGCACTCCCAGCACTCCGGCCAGAATCGAAAGCATCACGAACTCGGAGATCCGCAACTGGACGTCAGCCCGGCTGAGGTCCTCGGACAACTGACGGCCGTAGTTGCGCCGGCGGAGCGCGCGGTCCAGCCTGCCGGCAATGGTTCTCCGCTCTTTCCGCTCGGCCACGTCCACGCTGCTGCGCGTGGCGTAGGCGTCCAGGCGGTCCTGGATGACACCCGACTGCTGTCTCACCAGGCGCCAGACGACGTAGGAAGTAGCCACGATGCTCAGGGCCAGGGCTCCAGCTACCAGCAGGCCGATCTCCGTCAGGCCCACTTCCTAGCTCCTTCGCAGTGTCTCATGGATGCCCAGAAGCGACGGTGGGATAGTGATACCGGATGCCTCCAGCCTCTCCGCAAAGCCCGGCCGCACGCCGGTAGGCTCCAGCGTGCCCAGGATGTGACCCTCCTTCTCCCCTCTGCGATCGAACCGGAAGACATCCTGCATCACAATCACGTCGCTCTCGAGCCCCTGCACCTCGGCGATCGTGACTACCCTGCGGCTTCCGTCGCGGAGCCGCTCCTGGAACACGACCAGATCGATGGCAGACGCAATCTGTTCGCGGATCGCGCGGAGCGGCAAATCCATCCCCGCCATCAGAACCATCGTCTCCAGGCGAGCGAGGGCGTCGCGGGTGCTGTTGGCATGCAGGGTGGTCATGGACCCGTCGTGGCCGGTGTTCATCGCCTGCAGCATGTCCAGCGACTCACCGGCTCGCACCTCGCCCACGATGATGCGATCGGGCCGCATGCGCAGCGCGTTGACCACCAGGTCACGGATGCTGATCTCGCCCCGTCCCTCGATGTTGCGCTCGCGCGTCTCTAGTGTGACCACGTGCTCCTGCTGCAGTTGCAGCTCGGCCACGTTCTCGATGGTGACGATGCGCTCGTCCGGGGGCACGAAAGAGGAGATGACATTCAGAAGGGTAGTCTTGCCGGAACCGGTGCCGCCCGCGATCAGGATGTTCAGCCGGCCCCGGACGCACTGCTGCAGGAACTGCACCGCATCGCTCGTCAGCGACCCGAAACGCACCAGATCCGCCGCCGAAAGAGGCTTCTTGCTGAACTTGCGGATAGTAAGCACCGGTCCCACCAGCGACACCGGCTGGATGACGGCGTTGACGCGTGAGCCGTCCGGGAGCCGTGCGTCCACCATCGGCGAGGACTCGTCGATGCGACGGCCCACGCGAGAGACGATGCGCTCGATGATCCTCAGCTCGTGCTGCACACTCTCGAATGTCAGGTCGGTGCGCACGATGCGGCCGGATCGCTCCACGTAGATGCGGTCGGGGCCGTTGACCATGATCTCGGAGACTGAGGGGTCTTCCAGGAGGATGTCGAGCGGGCCGAACCCGAGAATCTCGCTAACGATCTGGTCGAACATCCGGACCCGCTCGGTCCGGCTGAGAATGATCTTCTCCTGGGCAAGCAGGTTGTCGAAGTGCTCCAGGATGCGACTCTCAACCTCCTCGCGCGCCCCCAGATCGACGTCCTCGAGCTCGCCGATAAGCTGGCTCTGGATGCGCGACTTCAGTTCACGGTAGGCATCCCGCGTATCCAGGGGTGCGTTGGGCTGCAGGCGGCGCGCTCGCGTCGCCGCATCCGGTCGCACCTCGGCGCCGTTTCCGCCCTCCTTTGGGCCATTTCCTTCCAGTCGCTTGAGCAGCGACACTCAGCTGCCTCCTATACCCATACTAGACGCCCCCCAGAAAGGCGAAACGGCGCTTAGCCTTGGGCGCCTCTTTGGACGGTACCGCCTCCTGAGCCGGCCGGGCGATTTGTCTGGCCAACTGCAGCACCGCACGCGACAGACTCGCATCCGGGTCCGAATCGACCAGCGGACGGCCCTGGTTGGCCGCCTGTAGCGGACCCGTGTCGTCATACGGTAGGCAGGCGAAGGCGCTGGTCCCCAGCGAACGCTCCATGTCCTGCGTCCTGACCGCGTGGCGCCGGCCGACGTGGCTGAGAATGAGGGAGTACCGCCGCCGCTCAAAATCGAGCGCGTCCAGCACTCCGAGCATCAGGCTGGTGCTCTTGATGGAAGGCACGTCCGGAGTGGAAACCAGGAGCAGGCGGTCGCTAGCATCTAGAGCCGCCAAAAGGGGTTCGCCGAGGTAGTGCCCGCCGTCGTACAGCACGTAGTCGGCTTTCTGCTTCAGGGCGGCCAGTGTTCTCCGGATGCATTCCCCGGTAACCAGATCAGCCATCTCCGGGACCGGCGGGGCCAGCAGCGCCCGGATCCCCGAGGGATGGGCGACGGCCATCTGCTCGGCGAAGGCCGAGTCCACTTCCTCCACGCGGCGGGCCAGTTCGCCAATGTGCCTCTCACTGTGCAAGTTCAGCATGACGCCCACGTCGCCGAACTGCAGCGAGCCATCGACCACCACGATCTCACCGTGGCTGACCTGACGAAGCGCCAAGGCCAGGTTGACCGTCAGCGTTGTCACCCCCGAACCACCTCGCGGCCCGAAGATGGTGATCACCTCCCCCTGCTGCTCCTGGCCCGAGGTCGGCGTCTCCGGGCCGGTGCGGTCCAGGGCGTTGACCTGACGGATCTTGTCCGCCAGATCATCCAACTCGCCGGGCTTGACGACGTACTCCCGGGCGCCGGCGTGCATGGCGCGCCGTACCGAGGCCAGGTCGCTGTTCGCCGACATGGCGATGATCTGCACCGAGGGCATGGTCTTTGTGATGGTCTGGGCCAGGGTCAGGCCGTCAACCAGGGGCAGGTCCATCTCCAGAAGCAGCACATCCGGTCGCGTCTCACGCAGCACCTGCAGCCCGGCCTGTCCGTCCGCTGCCGAGCCCACCACCTCAATTTCGCGCTGGTCATGCAGCAGCCGGAAGATCTGGGTCATGGCATCGGTGCTGTCGTCGAGGACGACGATACGAATCATTGCGCTCATCCCTAATGGCTATGGCGGCGCTCCGCCGCGTCTACTGGCTACCGCGGCTCCACCGCGCCCCTCACGACAATGGTGTCGGTGGTGACGTCCAACTTGGGCGGGTTCGGGACCCGGAAGCGACGCATCAGGTACTCCAGGGTAGCCGCATCCGTGTCCGATGCCTCGCTGTCGCCGTCGGCTCGTAGGGCGAGCGTCACCGACGCCTCGCCTTCACTCGCCAGGTCAATGAGCCACTTCAGCACCACCGAGTCTTGCGGCGTCACCAACACAGTCACCACTCCGGACAGGTCCACCGGCGCGGTTCCCGCTTCTGCTCCGCCCGTCGCCGTCGCTCCCGCTATCCAGGGGCCGACTCGGAGCACTTCGACGTCCTGAAGAATGGTCTGGGTGGTCAATCGGGGGATCTGAACGCCCTCTCCTTCGGCCGGCTTGCGGATCTGGGTCTCGCGATCGACGTCGATCATTTCGAAGCTCGCGATCACGTTCACGTGGTCTCCATCACGTATCCCACCGGCAACACGGGCCAGATCGCCCACCGGCATCGACACGGCCACTCGACCGGGTTGGAACAACTCCGCGGGGCGCTGCTGTCCCAAAGCGGAGGCTGCTTCCCGATCGTAGTACATCTCCGCCTGGAGGACGGTCCCCTGCGGGATGTCCATGGCGGCGGTCATCCCCACGGCCGCCATCGGGTCCCGCACCGCCTCCGCGGGGACGGGCTCGCCCGCCGCCACCGGAACCAGCTGCACCACCTCCAGGGTGATCTCATGTCCCTTGGGGATGTTCTGGGCAGCGCGAACAACCGGAACCGGCACCGGGGTAGGGGCCGACGCCGAGGCGGCAGGCTGCCGGCTCACCATCAGGAGAACCAAGGCCCCGGCCATGAGGCCCATCACTACTCCGATCAGGATGATCGCCTTGCCCTTCACGAATACCCCCCTGGCGGTCGGGACGATTGTGGACCCCCCGGCCTAGTGCCCAACGGCGTTGTTCGCCACCAGCGGAAGGTGGTACGAGCCCGCCTCCGGCCCCAGCTCGGCGATGGGAAACCGTCGCAGTGACATCAGGTTGTTCTCCTCGTTGCCCTCGCGGAAGCGTCCATAGTCGGCCGATCCGCCCACGTCTACCTGTGCATAGAGATCCAGCAGCGCCGTCTCGCGCAGCTGCAGCAGAGTCGGGAACATCACGGTAGCCGTCATGCCCGGCTGCAGAGCGTCCACGGGCACTGTCTGCCGGAAGACCGGACGCGGCACGCTGCATCCCGCGTCCGCGCAATAGCCGCCTAGCGAATCAGTCGGCCCGGAAGGCGGCGGCGACACCGAAGGTCGGACGTACACCTCGACGAGCACCTCATCGAGACCGTCGACGAGGGCATACTGCCGCAGCCCCTCGACACCGACATTGCCGATCGTGACTCGCAGCGTCAGGTACTGGTCGCGCACCGGCTTGGTCGGCGAGACCTCGAGCGCGACCACCGCCAGGTCCGGTCCACTCACAATGTCCACGTCGGTAGCCCTGTTGTCGTAGGGATCGGCATCGGCGACGGCACCGGCGATGGTGGCCTCGGCCCGAAGCGCGACCGTCGGGTCGTTGACGGGCACATCGGCGGCAATTGCAGCCTGGAAGCTTGCTGAGCGGGTCTCTGTGCCGAGCGTTCCCACCTGCAGCCGGTATTGGCCGCCTCCTACGCTCTGCCACCCCCCGCCGTTCCGCCACTCCAACCCCGGCCCCAGCGTCACCGCCAGTCCCACGTCGGTGGTCGGGCCGCCCCGGTTGCCGTAGCTGACCGTGTACGTCAGCACATCGCCCGGCCTCACTGCCGCCTGGCCGTCAGCCAGCGTCACCCATAGGTTGGGGTAATGGCTCACCGGCGTCTGCGTGGTGCCGCTACGGCCGGTGACGATCCCATCGTTCGCCGTCGCCGCCAGGCCGCTGATAACACGGACGCTCTCACTAAGAGGGTCCGCCACCTGCACCCGGTAGGACACCGTTGCCGACTGCCCGGCATCGAGGCTCCCCACTTCCCAGGTGAGCGTCGAGTGCGGGGCCCGACCTTCAACGTCCTTGGTGTAGGCGGGCAATCTGTCGGTGACCAGCACCGGCCCCGACACCTCTCCACCAGCATTGGCCACGACCAGCTTGTAGCCCAACAGGCCTCCCGGCAGCACGCTGGTCTGAGCCGGCTCCACTACCTTGCTGACCGTCAGCCGGGCCGGGATGCGCACCGTGTGACCGATCTGAGCATCGGCAGGCGCGGCCCCGCCGGCCGACAACTGCGCTACGGCCGACAGAGCCTGGCCGTGCAGGGTATTGTCGTCCACTCGGGCCGTGATCTTTAGCTCGCGTGGCGAGTCCACCCCTAAGGTCCCCAGGGCCCAGGACACTGTGCTGCCGGCTATGCTCGCTGCCGGCTCCGCCGATAGCGGGACCACGCCTGGCCCCATAGAGACGACCAGAGCGGCGCTGCTAGCCGCTTCTCCGCCAGTGTTGTCGGCGGCGAAGCGGTAGACCACGCTCTGACCCGGCGTCAGCGCATTGCCCGCACTAGGATCGGCCACGCCCGACAGCGTCAGGCGCGGCTGGGCCACGACCGTGTAGGCCGCCGTGCCCAGGGGCGCCGTGGGTAGATCGGTGCTCGCGCCCGAGAAAGTGACGACGATCGGACTGCCGTTGGCCAGCGGGCGGCGTACCTTCGCCTGGAGACGCACGGTCGCCTCGAAGCCCGAGGCCACCGGGCCCATGTAGTACCAGCGCACCGTGCTCCCCTCCAGGAGGCCGCCATCCAGCGGCGTGATCCCGCTCAGCTTGGTCGTGTCCACAGGGGCGGAGATGACGAGGCCGGAGGTACCATTGGCGCCCTGCAGCCGGAAGGTCAAGCGGTATTCCACCGCGTCTCCCGGACTGACTCTCGACCCCGATACGGGTGCGGCCGTGACGGCTCCCACCACCGCCAGCGGCGTGGCCGAAACCGTGGCGACGGCGCTGTCATTGGCCGGGTTGGGGTCGCCCACCCAGTTGCCGTCGAGGTCCATCATGTCGGGGAACGATCCTGTGGCAGTCGACTGGAGGGAGGTAGCGCCCTCGGGAACCTGCCCAACGCGTACCGTGAGCCCGGCCGTTCCCCCGCTTCCCGCCGGCACCGCTCCCGCCGCAAAGGCGTACACGTGCGAGCCGGGCCCGGTCTCAATCCACTCGGAGGAGAGGCTGCTCAAGTAAGGAGGTAGGCTGAGGGCGATGGTCACGTGCTCTGCCGCGACACCGCCCACGTTCTGGTAGGAAGCGGTGTAGGTGAAGGTGTCGCCCGGCCGGACGTGCGCCTTAGTTGCCGTCAAGGAATTCAGAGCTAGATCGGCGGGGGCGGCGTCGTACACCAGGCGCACGGCATCGATTCGCGGCGTGCGCTCGTGTGGCGCCGCTGAGTCGAGCCGGGACCGGAAGCGGAACTGCGCCGCGCCGGACAGACTCGGAGCGAATGCATAGGTGTTGGCGCCGGACACCGAGCCGCCCAGGGGAACCCACTCCGTCCATGTTCCCCCGGCCGGCCGCCAGCTGTACTCCAGCATCACGCTGCCCAGCGCTACCTCATTCTCGTAAGGCAGCGTGACGTCCCACTCCAGGCGTAACAGGTCGGGCGCCAGAGCCGGGTCGCTACCGCCGTAGACGGTGATGGGCGCCGACTCGTAGGTGCCGCTGGGAGCGTACAGCGCACCCACACCGGCGATGCTGCCCCGAAAGATGGTGTCAGTGGCGGTGTTGCTGGAGTCACTACCTCCGATGGCGTAGACCCACTGGCCGACCTGTACCATCCCATGGCGGACGCGCATCTGGTCGCCCGGGAACGGCACGCCGGTTTGCCACACGTTCCACTCGTCTGGTGCCGGGTCCCAGTCCACCAGGGGGAAGGACTGGTCGTCGGGATCCACCAGGGCGGCCTTGACGTTGCTCCCGATGTCGGCCTTGGGGTCGTTGAGGTTGGTGAGGCCGCCGGCGAGTAGCACCTCGTTGCCGTCCACCATGACGGCACCGTGCCCGTGCAGCGACACCGGCAGGTCAAGGCCGGGCTCCCGCCACTCGGACAGGTTACCGTCCTCACCGATCTGAGCCACGCCCACAGCCGTGAGAGCGCCCTGCGTCTGGTTGAGGGCCTGGCTGCGCCCGCCGATGAGGTAGAGAGTCTTGTGCGCCTCCCCCTCGTAGACGAGCGCCTGAGACGCAGCCACCCCGGCCGAGAAACTCGGCGGCAGCACCGACGGAAGGCCGCCCGGGCCGATGCGGTCGGTCCACCCCGTCAGATCGCCCGTGGTCTCGCTTACATACGCCCGGAATAGGTTGGGGACAGTCTCTAGCTCGCCGGCGTAGCCGATGCCGCCGATCAGGTACACGTACCGGCCGCTGGTCGCCAGAGCGCTGTAGTAGAGCGGGAAAGGCAACTGGCCTCCCGGCAGGTCGGTCCAGTCGCCTACGAGTCCAGTCGCCGGATTAATGGCGCCGCGGTACAGGTTGCCGGAGATGGTGGTGCCCGCCTCCAGCCCGCCCACCACATAGAGGTAAGGCTGGTCTCCCACTTCCATCACGAAGGAGGACGCCCCGATAAGGCCCTTGGGCAAAGCGGCGCCGTTGCTGATGGCGGCGACGCTGCCGTCCGCGTTGAGCCGCAGGCAGAACACCCGACCGCTGGCGTTGTTGTCCGCTCGACGTCCACCGACAACAAAGAGGTAATCGCCCCAGGATGTGGTCGTCAGCTCCTGCAGCCCGATGGGCAGGCGCCGCGCATCCGTCACCCATTCACCCGACAGCCCGATGGGCATCAACTGCACGCCATCCACACCCCCGGCGAGGTTGCTGATCAGCCCGGTGCGCTGAAAGGTGCCGCCGGAGAAGTCCGCCACCGAATCGATGACGACACGGGTCACGAAGGCGGTGGCCGGGACGCTGCAGATCAGCACCAGGGCCAGGGCAAGCAGGGCGCCGGCCGCCGCGCGTAGGGCGCGGGCGCTCCCTCTCAAGGGACACCTCCTCTAGAAGCAGATCAGGGGCGTGGAGCTACGGAGGTACAGATCGCGGATGTACGTGCCCACCGAGGCGCCTACCGTGACCGTCGGCGCCGACGGAGCCTCGGGCCCGCCGATCACGTCTGTCATGGTGTCGAAGGTGAGGCCGTTTCGGCTCATGCTTACCGAGAAGGTGTAGGTGCCCGGATCCACGTCCGGGAAGACATAGGAGCCGGTATCGGAAGCCGTCGTCTGGGCGTAGAGGCTGCCGTTCTTGTAGATCGATACCACGGCGCCGCTGCCGGCGGACTCGAACTCCTCCACGTCGCAGTCCTGTCCCGTATCGTTGAGCCGCAGGGCGATGGCCTGGTAGATGCTCTCCAGCTCCGCGCGGGAGCCGGCCTGGAAGAAGTGCGGTCGGGAGGCGTCGCTGTCCTCGGTGGCCATCGCCTGCAGGAAGTCGGTGTCGAAGCCGCCGCCCACTGCCACCGTGAACACGATGACGCCCGCCTGCTTGGCCAGGTTAGCCTGCTCGATGGCGTGCTGCTGGGCGATGGCGTTGCACGCCGGGGAGTCGGCGCCGTCGCCGCTGAAACCGGTCCAGCGCCCGTCTACGGTGCAGTTGGAGAGACCATCGCTGGCCAGGATGACCACGGGGGCGCGTCCGGGAGTGGGCAGTTCGTTCGGCAGCGCCGTGAATCGGCCCAGCTGCATACCGGCCGCGGTGGATGCTCCGCCGGTAGCCGCCAGACCCGAAACCAGGCCATTGACCGTCGCGACGCTCGAAGTGAGCGGCGACAGCACCTGCGCCCCATAGTAGGTGTTTGTCCAAGCCGCGGTACACAGAGGCGAGTACCACTGGCCATAGGTGGAAACGGGGTAGCTGACCAGCCCCACCTGATCCCCCTCGGCAGGCAAGAGAGCGTTGTTGAGCTCGGTCACCGCTCGCTTCACGGTGGCGAGCTTCGCCTCCTGCCCCGACGCCCAGCGATCGGCCATGCTGCCGGACAGGTCCACCACATGGACCACGTCCACCGGTGCGTGAGATTCCGCCGGCGCGACCCCTCCGGTTAGGTTCGGCTCCCACACCGAGACGACCCCGGCTATGGCGCGCTCCTCGGTCATGGGCTGGCGCAGCTTGACAGTACACACCCCTAGGTCGGCACACCCGCCCTCGCCGGAGCCGTCTACCCAGCGCAGAAACTCCCCCACCAGGTACTTGTCACGACCCTGGAAGTTGTACCCCGTGATGCGCAGACGCACGAAACCAGCTACCTGGTACTCGACGCTGGAGCCGGTACCGCGGACGGCGCTGTAGACCGGCACCGTCACTTCGTTACGACCGCTCTGAATCAGGTCGTCGAGCGCAGCCGCGACACCCGAGCTGCTCATAACTCCCGGGCCGCAGGGTATCCAGTCGCCCACCCGCCAGCGACCGCTGTTGCTGGGGTGGTTGATGTTTCCCACCAGGACCGGATTGCTCGGGTCAGCGTTCCACGAAAGCCAGCCGAAGTTTCCCGCCGCCGTCTTGTCCCCCCAGAACGTGTAGGGAGGGCCAACCAGAGGGACCCCACCGTTGGAGGAGAAAGTGTGCAGCCCGATACCGGCTGGGAACAGGTCGCCCGCCTCGCAAGTACCACACGACACCCAGCCCATGGACTCCGCGGCGGAGGTGAACGAGTCGACGCCCACCAAATGTGCCAGGTACGCGTTCACCGTCCCGTTTCCGCGCACCAGTACCCCAGCCACCGATGTGCCGCTCACGTCTGCCGGTGGGCTGAAGCTGTCATTGTTCACCGGCTGGAGGGCGTCGGTCTTGGGCTCGCGGGCGCGGGCCAGGTCCAGGAGGTCCTCGATGAGGGCCAGCTGGTCGCCGGCGCGCTGCTCTGATTTCTCCACGATCTCGCGAAAGCGCTCCTCGGGGACGTACCCATCGAGGATG